>ENA-ORND01000132-ORND01000132.1-human-gut-metagenome-genome-assembly--contig:-NODE-132-length-73656-cov-19.192851_pt1 | contig 73656 bp, 81 predicted proteins | sample MGYA00242111_ERZ509014 | MGnify/ENA primary metagenome ERZ509014 (study PRJEB26280, sample SAMEA2338694) | human gut metagenome | biome: human gut; feature: human-associated habitat; material: faeces... | reverse complement strand
CATTTCCTTTAAAAAACTTTTGAAATGCATCATCCAAATTATATACACATGCTTGTAAGGCACATGAGTCTATTTCTCTTAACCATTCTTTTTCTCTTTTTAAATCTGTTAGTTCTTTTAGTTGTTCATAAACATTTATTTTTATTTTACTTTCTTCATATTTATTTTTTCTTTCTGCAAGAAAATTATTATAAATATATCTAGTACAACCAAAAGTTTTTTCAATTAATTCTCTTTGTAAATTAGTAGGATATATTCTTAATTTATATGCCTTATAAGTGTTCATTAAACCATCCCCCTTGGATAATTAAATTATATCATATGTTCGGCCATATATCAAGATTTTATTTTGCAAAATTTGGATGACTTTCTTATTATATTAAAAACCTAACGTTCGTTAGGTTATTTATTTGGGTCAACAATTATTTTAACTGCAGAATCATTACCACTAGTTAAACGTTCATAAGCTTTTTGTACCCCTTCTAAAGGCACAATATCATCAACAAATTTCATAACATTAAGTTTTTTATCAACAATTAAATTTATACAAGCTTTAAACTCATCATAAGTATAAGCAATAGCTCCTTGTAAAACCAATTCTTTCATAACAGCCATCACTGTATATGTCGGAACTGCATCAGTTGCAACACCAACTAAAACTACAATACCTCCTGGTTTAACCATTGTAATTGCATTATTAACAGCAGCGCTATTACCAACACATTCAATTACTACATCAAAACCACCATGAGTTTTTTCCATCATCTTAGGTACTAAATCTTTATCCAAGGCATTATACCATTCATCAGCAACCCCAAGTTTTACACTTTTCTTACCTCTTTCTTCATTAGTTTCAGTAACAACTACCCTACTAGCACCTTCAAGTTTAGCAAACATAGCACTAACTAGACCAATAATACCTCCACCAATAACTAAAACATCATCACCAACAGCAATTCTACCTAAATGAGCTGCATGAAGTCCAACTGCAGTTGGTTCAACCATTGCAACTTCTTCATCTTTCATATCTTCAGGAACTTTAATAACCATATCGCTTCTAACAGCAATGCGACTTGTAAGACCTCCTGGATTATCAATTGATAAACCAACAGCTTCACTCCATGTTGCACTACAAAATTGCACATCACCTTTACGACAAGCTTCACATTTTCCACATGGTGAAATAGGTAAAGCTGTAACTCTATCACCAACTTCTAAATCAAGTCTATCACCTGGGTCAACAACACGTCCACAAAACTCATGGCCCATAACTAAACCTTTTGGTTCTCCATTAACCCAATAATGAATATCAGAACCACAAATACCTGATTTTAAAACATCAATAATAACTTTACTACCATCAGCAACTGGTTCTTCTATTTCTTTAATTTCAAATTGTTTTACACCTTTTATTGCACACGCTTTCATTTCAATTCTCCTTACTATACATAGTAATTATAACATCAATTTTCAAAAAAGAATACAACAAAAAAAATAATTTACATTTATTTTGTAAACTATTTTTTAACAATCTCTACATGAGGATAAGGAATTTCAATTCCTTCACTTTCAAATCTTTTCTTAATGACATAATTTAATTTATACATATTTTCAAATACTTCACCATTATCTTTACCCCAAACCCAAGCTCTAAGGCTAATTCCAGACTCATCCCATGAGCAACTCTAACCTTTGGATACTCAACATCTTTATTTTTACCTTTTTCATTTGGTTTATATAACTTTTTCATTTCATCTTTTATAATTTTCATTGCTTTATCAACATCAGATTCATAAGATATAGAAAAATCAACCAACTTAACATTTTCATTATCAATATAATTAAAGTTTTCAATCGTATAAGAATTCATTTGACTATTTGGAATAATAACTCTTCTATTATTGATAGTTCTAATAACAGTATGTCTCATTGTAATATCTTCAACAGTACCACTTACCCCACTATCAACACATTCAATAAAGTCACCAACTTCAAAAACATCACCAATAACTAAAGCAAAACTACCAAAAAAGTTCTTCAAACTTTCCTGAGCAGCTAACCCTAAAACAACTGAACCAATTCCCAATCCGGAAAGTAATGTTATAGAAAACTTATGAAAAGCTTCAAATTGACCCATAATCATTAAAACCATTAAAGAATAAATTATTAATTTCTTAACTTTTTTAATAAACATTAATAATGTTGTTACATTTTTCTTTCTTTTTCTTCTAATAGTTCCATCTATTAACTTATCAATTATTTTATTTAAAACAACACTAATTACTATAATTAGGATAATACTTATACATTTATCTAAATATTTATCTAAAAAATCCTTCATACATTCACCTTACAAACATTATACTATACAAAACTTTAATTTGCAATTTATAAATTATTTTGTTATAATATCACTTACAAAAAGGAGGGTTACTATGGAATTTCTAAGTGTTGGAACCGATTATTTATCGAGTGATTTATTTCAAAACATCGAAAATACAGCATCTTCTAAGCCTTACGGTGGCATTTGGGCAACTCCTCAAAACCCAAATTTTCCAAATTACAATGAATGGGCAGATTATCTATGTCGTAATCCTCATATCCTTTATTATAAAAGTGACTATCCATTTTTACTACCAGCATCTCTACTAACATTAAAAGAAAATGCTAACATATTTAACATCTCTTCTTTAGAAGATTTAAACTTTTTAAAACAAGAATTTCCATTTAACAACTGGATAGATTTTGAAAAATTATCACAATACTATGATGGAATATACATTAATTTATCAAAATTAAAAGAACTATCTCAAAAAGATATAGAAAAACTTCTAACCTTTTCTGTTAACACCTTAATTGTTTTTAACCCAAACGCTATTAAACATTACAAAAGTGCTAACATAAGTATAGAATTTACATCAAGTATTCCTGAATATAAAATAAATATTGATACATCTACTAATTATATTGAACCACCCAGTATAGATATAACTATTTTAATAGAAACAATTCGTAGATATATCAGTGATAATAACATAGAAAACACCCAAGAAAACTATGAACTTATAAGAAGAATATTCAGTGAAAAAATAAAAGAAACATTAAAATATAATCATGCTCCCAAAAAAGAATTATTATTAATAAGAAAAGTATTTAATCAATCTTAAATACTTTTTTAATTACAATACTTAATATATAAGCAATTACTATCATAACTACAACAGTAATTAAACTAGTTGGATTATGAAAACTTTCAAGTAAACCAGTACCAACAACTCCCCAGAAATAAACTAAAAAAATTTTACTAATTAATATTGCAGTTAAAAACTTTTTAAAATTCATATTACATAATCCTGCAGCAATATTAACCATAAATGCTGGAGTAAAAGGAATAGATAAAATCATAGTTACTTGAGTTAAACTTAAATTTTCAACATAATTCATACATTTAGTTAATAAATTAACATCTTTTATTTTATTAACAACCCAGTTTCTAAATAATTTTTTAACAAAATAATATGACAAAGTACAACCAATACAAGTACATATCCATGAAATTATAAAACCCAAAACTTTACCAAAAGCCACAAAATTAATGGTAATGAATACAAACAACGGTAACGGTGGTATTATACTTTCAAGTATAATAAAGAGTGACCCAAGTAATGGACCATAAACACCTAAAGCATCTATTGTATTCATAATAAATATATAAAAACTATTAAATAATTCACTCATAATATACCACATCAATAGTATACCACATTTTTTAAAAATTACATACTATCTTAACACTTGTGTTACATCATAACCTAAATATTCAAGCATTGATGTCACTCTTCTACTTAAAAAACCTTTATTACATATAATATAGTATTTTTTATTATAAGTTAAATATTGTTTACTATCCATTAGTAATTTATCAGCATAAATATTTATAGCTTCCGGTGTAGGATTTAACTTATAATCAACTGGATGTTGAACATCAATAAGTATTCCCATACTAGGATTAAAATCATTAAACGAAATTCTTTTCATACATATCACACTTTATTATATGAAGTATAATTTATAACACCAATTACATTATCCCAAAAAGAATAGAAAGCCTAAACTTTCTATTCAGTATCAAAGAAATCATCAAAGAATTCATCATCAGATACAACATTATCAGCAATAACTTTACTTTCTGTATCAACACTTATCTTTGGATTTTCTTCTTCTTTAATTTCTACTAAAGGTTCACTCTTTACTTCTTCTTTTATCTTAGGTAATTCATCATTATTTACATCATTTGCTTTATTTTTTAAAGCTTCTTGACGGTCTAATTCTTTAAACTTTTCATCTAAATCCTTCATAATACTATCAATATCCATATTACCAATACCACTTGGTTTATTCATATTAGGCATTGGTCCAAAAGGATTATAAGAAGACATCCCCATATCCATTGGTTTAAATGGATTATTATCTTTAATAATTCCACTATCTTGGGCCATTTTCTTATTTCTTTCATCCATTACAAACTTCTTCAAATCAAATATTTCTACCTCATGTTTAATTCTTGTTGGATATTCTTCTTCTTTTCTTTCAATACCCCATTCCATTTTAAAATCAGGTTCTAATTTAGTTCTAAATGGACTAGTTCTAAGTCTAATAATAATAGCTTCAAATAACTTCATTTTTTGTAAATCTGTAATTGTAATCAGTGGTCTTGTAGCATTTTTATCTTTTTCATCAGTAACTTTTACTTCACCACACATCTTACTTATTTCTTCTAAAGCTTTCATTTCTGTACTAATTAAATAAACTAAATTACCACAGTTACCTTTAATAATTTCTGCAACATTTTCTCCATAAACATCATTAAGTTGAGCAAAGTTTTGAATAATAAATGTAAATCTAATATCTCTACTTCTAGCTGCAGATACCATAGCATCTACGTCCTTTAATGGGGGCATATTAGCAAATTCATCAAGGATAAAGTTAGTTCTAACTGGTAATTTTCCGCCATTTTCTTGAGCAACATCAATTAATGTTTCATAACATTGTTTAATAAATATAGTCATTAATGGATGATATGTTTTCTTTTCATCATGGATAATCATAAACACAGCAGTCTTACCATTACCAATATCTTTCATATCAAAATCACTATATGATAACATTTCACTTAAAGCTTCACCAGTTGAAAAGTTTCTAATCTTTTGTCTAAATGTTGCTAGTAATCCACCTTTTGTATCATTCGGAGCATTAATAGTACTTGATGCAAACATATAAGCATTTGACTTTTCACCCTTCATACCAAAATATTCTTTAATATAATTACTCATAGCATAACGTTCTTCACCAACCGTACTCATAACATTTATACTATTTAAGTTAACTTCCTCTTCTTTAGCATCTTGAAATAAACCTAAAGCTAACCCCGAAAAATAGTCAGCTGCAGATTTTTCCCAGAAATCTGACTCATTTTTATTAGATGGGTCATACAAAATATTTAATGCAACGTCATTTAATAATTCAATTGCTTTATCTTGATTACCAGCTCTATAATATTTATTTGGAAGTGTAAGAGGGTTCCAACTATTACCTCTTTGAGGTTCCCTAAAGTTAAGAACTATAATTCTATAACCTTTTTCTTTTAAATAACTTGCACTATATTTATATATTTCACCTTTAGGGTCAGTAATAATCATTGACTCACCCTTTTTAGCAAGTAAATTAACCATTGGTTTAACAACAGTTTGAGTTTTACCACTACCTGTAGAACCAATTACTAAGTTATGATATTCTCCATTATCAACCCAAATATTTTTACCATCATTAATTAAAGGTATTCCTGCAGCATTAACAACTTCATCAGTTGGATGCACACACTCAACACCAGATTGTTCTTTAATATCTTTATCTTTCGCCCAACTAGAATAACCATCACTAGATTTCTTTTTTAATGTTATTCCAATACCAATTTCTCCTTTTTCTTTTTTAAAAATATAAGAAGACACACTAGAAAATATAGCTACTAAAGAAATAATAAATAATATTAATGTTGCCCCAATATATTGTGGGGTAAAAGCTTTAAATGGCAACAATCCATAAAATGTTCCATCACTAGATAATGATGCAAAATTTAAAACTGCAATAGCACATAGATATAACAATAATACACAATATATTACAAACAACATAAAATCTTTAGGTTCTACTTTAAACTTCATAACTAAACATTCCTTTCAATAATCTATTATACTATAATTTCTATTAATCTTCTATAGCAAGTTCATATTTTCCATCAATTATTTCATACATTCTATTTCCATTAGTACCAGCTTCAGAAAAATATCCTTTATGTAAAATAATATTTATTAAACCATTCTTTCTTAATAAACTATTTATTCTATAAATTGGATAGTTTAAATTATCCTTTACATCAATATCTTCATTAATTAGTATTTCTTTTTTACCATCTATTATTACATATACTAATGAAAAATATTTATCTAATCCATCTCGATTTAAATTACCAACATTAATTATAGTATCTATTATACCATTATTATTAAAATCAACATTAACTTTTTCATTCAATGTAATATCTTCTAAACTATACTTACTATTTAAAACACTATTAATATATATTAAATCTTCCTTACTTATACTATCTATATTAATATTTACAATATCCCAATTTACATCTGACATAGCCACAAACAAGTCTTCATACATCACAAGTCCGCTATTATCGTACAAATTCCATACTTTCCCATACTTAAGTGTGTACTTACCACTATACATATTATCAATAAATACATTAAGTTTTTTATTATTTACATCATCATAAGTAACCTTTTTCCATGAATTATTTTTATTTTCCCAGATACTTTCATTTCCAATAACTAAATAATTTATATCTGATTTTACTTCTTTTTGTTTTGTTTCTCTAAAAACAAAGTATAAAATAATTCCTATAACAAAAAGTATAACAGCTATAATAATGGGTACCTTTTTATTCATTTATTCCTCCTATTTTGCAGTATATACAACCACTTGGTCTACATATTTTATATTAACATTAGATACTTTACCACCTGCTGGGTCTTTAGCAATTATTTCATTACCATTAATACTTGTTACTACCACATAATGTCCTCTTGGATGAGCACTATTTTCAAAATGTACTAACACAAATTTATCTGATGTATTATATCTATTTATTACATCTTTTTTATAACTATCACTTTTTGAAGATAATGACTCAGTAGTATATAATGACACATTCGGAGCAATTTTCTTAATTGCTGAACATCCCCACATAATTGCACCACTACTCGTAAAACATGCCCCTTCATTTAAAGTATTAATTAACTTTCCAGCATCAAAATTTGCAACAGCAATTTCTGTTCCTGAACAAGATATACCAATCGCAATACTTGTAACAGCACAACCAGATGCTCCCATTGTAGAATTTGAATTACCTAATTTAATATTCTTCCATCTACTATCACCTTGAGCAAACAATGTACAATTTTGTGAATAACCAGAACAAAAATCAGATGTTATATTAAAGATACTATTTCTTCTACTAGCCATTATTTCCACTTGATACATAGAATATGCTAATTGGTCTTCATCATTAGTTTTTAAACATTCATCACCACTACAAGTATTTCCTTTTGCACAATATGGTTCAATTTCATTAGCTCTAGATGCTGACATATATTTCTTAATATAAGGATAGAAATAACATCCACCAGCACCAGAATCTCCAGGATTATACCAATAATCTCCAATATATGTATACTTTTTCATCATTGAACTTAAAGAATCATATGATGAAACATTATTTATAAAACCTAAAACACCATCATCAAATGTATCATAAGAAATACACTTACTTAAAGGTTGATTATTATAACAACCAATACCCCAATAATTATAATAAGTACCAAAACCTTGACTAACTGGACTATATCCTTCAATGTCAGCTCTAACAACAACTAATTCTGGATTAATACCATTTCTAGTAGCTAAATCATATATTTTTCCAGCATTTTCTTTAAATGTTGAACCATAACTTGAAGCATTATTTCCATAATAAGTTTCTAATTTAGTAATAAATTCATCTCTAGATAAAACAGTTGAACTAATAGACATTTCTTCACATCCATTACTACTATTTTCTCCATCAACATAAATAAATTCACAATAATCATCTAAATTATATAATTGATACTCTCTACTTATAGAATTATTTAACCCAACATATTTCATTATATCAGAATATATTTTTTTATAATCACTATTTCCATAATGTAATCCAGCATCATCATAATTACTTATATTATAATTTATATCAACAAATTTTAAATTACCTAAGTTACTATTATTTATTAATGATTGCATTCTTTCATTAAAACTATTAATTCTATCATTAGTTACTACTTCTAAATCATCTCTAACTGGACCAACTTTAACAATATAAACATTATAACTATCCCATTCTTCTTTAGCAAGTTTATAATATTCATCAAAGTATACATCTGCAGTTCTATAATTTAAATCATTTATGCCTAACCAAATTATTATATTATAATTAGTATTACTTCTCATTCTTTTAATAGCACCATTTATACCACCATCTAAAGAATTTGTATTACTTGCATTAAATTCACCATTACCAATAAACCAATCATAACCATATCCTCTACCATAAATTACTTTACTACTATCAACAATACCATAGTTTTTCATTTCTTCTATTCTAGAGTCACCAATAAATAAATTATTAGTATAAACAATTTCATTTACTTCATCAGCATCGGGTTCATATAAGTTATTAAGTATAATAGTAAATCTATCAGTACTTTCACTTATTTCATTTAATGTTCTACTATTAAGTTCCAAAGCATTAGCACTTGTTAACACATCAATTGATGTATTATATGAAGAAGATATATACAAATAATTTTCTATTTCAGTATATAATTCATCATATCTTTCATATTCAGAGTTACCACTAAAATCATTATAATTATAAGTACAAGTATCTAATTCTAACACTTTTGAAGAATTATCATAATTACCATAACTTAAAGCATTAGTTTTGACAATAATCATTACAGCTTCAATTTGGTCATCAGTAAAATCTCTACCCTTAACAAGTTCATAAGTTGTACCTAAAACATAATCTTTAAGATCTAATGTTGTTACTTCAGGTTCTATTCCTTCTTCTTCATTTCCACTATTACATGTAGTTAAATTAACAGTTGAAGCATTAAAGTTACATTCTTGACTATAATATCCATTACTTGTACTACCACCAGCAGCAATTAATATTATTATAAATATTAATATTACTACACCTAAAACTATTAATATCCATGGATTAGCTACTATAAAAGCTCCAATTTTTGATGCAACTTTAGCTCCAAGAGCTTTTGCTTTAGCTCCAGCACCACTAGCAATTTTTTTACCAACAGTATTTTTAACAATATTATTTTTTTGAGGTACACTAGAAGTTCTTGTATCTTCTATCTCATTATTTACATCTGGTTCTACATCGTTTTCTAATTCTTCATTTTCTTCTTCATTTACATCTTCATCATAATCTTCATTTTCTACATTAGAAAAAGCACCTAATCGTCTTTGTTCTCTTTGATTAGGATCATATAATAATTTATTTTTATCATTATCATTGCTTCTTCTATTATTCACTTATTAATAACCTCCACCTGAACCAAATGAATCTAGTTCTTCTTGAGTAATAACTACTTGAATTTTCATTCTCTTATTACCACATATAAATAGTGCTTCCCCTTGATTATAATATTTTATTGCTTCTTTTTCATTATCATTTAAATCTATTAATTTTGATAAATCATCAACAGCTTGCTTTCTAAGTCCCATTACTAAGTAATATGATGCGTTATCAAATATTGCTTTACCATGCGTAATAATATTTGGAGCAGCAAAGTCTGTTGGTTGTTGAGTTATAATTATTGTACCAGTATTATACTTTCTACTCCTTCTTTGAATTTGGGCTAAGAATTCAGCACCTAATTCATTATGACTAGATAATAACACATGAGCTTCATCAACCATCATAACAGTATTTATATCTTTATCAAGACATAATCCCCATGCATACTTTAAGATATTAAAGAATAATGCATTTTTAATATTTTCATCACTATTCATAAGTTCTTTTATATTAAATACTATAAAATCACTTTCAATATTTAAAGTAGTTTTACCAGTAAAATAATATCTTAATTCTTTTACTAAAGGTCTTACTTTTAATTCAAGTCTTTCTAATACATCCCTTTCATGAGTTGCATCAGTCATACCCACTAAATGACCTTTAATTGTTGCATAAACATCATCAAATGTTGGATAATCTGCACTTGTTAACTTAGTAAAATCCGTATTATAATCTATTTTATATCTTTTATAAGTTTCTTGTAATACATCACTAAACATTGTTAACACATCATCTTCAATACTTGGTGAATAATACTTCATAAATGCTTTTACTTGTTGAAGTGTTCTAGTAAGAACTGTATAACCTAACCCTTGTGCTATTTCTTCTTCATCAGCATCAATAACAATTTCAAGGGGATTAATCATACCAAATTCTCCACCTTTACCTAAGTCTAAGAAATCTCCACCTAGGCTATTACACATATCACCAAGTTCACCTTCTGGGTCAACACATACTACTTTAAAACCATTTCTAATATGAGTTCTAACTAATACTTTTGCAGCAGTTGATTTACCACTACCACTAGTACCAAGTAAGATAATATTAGCATTATTTCTATTATTTTCTTTTCTTATTTGATACAAAAATTGATTAAATAATATAACACCGCCAGAGAAATCAACACCTAAAAGTGTAGCATTTCCAGGGTCTTTAATACTATCAAATACAAATGGATACATAGCAGCCACAGTAACTGATGGTATTGGTGTCCCAATTCTATTTTCAATATCTTGAGGTGGAAATATTGGCAATATTGATTTTAATGCTTTTTCTTGTTCAAACATTAAAGCAACAGCACGCATTCCCATTGCATCTAAATAACTTCTAACTTGAATTTTTCTAAGTTCTAATTCTTCTTTATTATCAGCAGTAACCATTAAATGCATTTGAAAATCAAATATTCTAGCTTGAGTTGCAGCAAGCATTTGAATAAATTGTTCCAAAGATTCATAATCTTGTCTTATTCTTTCTTGCATTGTTTGGTCTTTTTCACTTTGATATCTAACCTTTAAATCAGCTATTTCTTTATTAAGCATTTTTTGTAAAACACTAAATTGAATAGGAATATGCTTAATAGCTATTTTAACACCTTGAATATTAGTTATATCAGATAAAAATCCTGGAGCTATATTTCTTGGAAAAGCAATAACCGTAAGAATTGTAGAATATTTTCCACCCAGTACAAACTCAGTTGGTTTAAACTCCATACCTTTTGGAGCTACTTCACTTTTTAAATTTGCCATATTACATCACCGCCCCAAAATTAGTAGTTTCTCCACCATTCAAGAAATTATCTAAAACTATTCTTAAATCATTATTACTTGTTTGTGTTGATTGTAAACCAGCACTTGCTAGTCCACTTATTAAATTATGTAATTTCTTTTGAACGATTTCTAATCTTTTTTCTTTAAATAATATATAATATTCTGTATCAACTACATTATACTCACTACTTGTAAACAAATTAGCTTTATTAATATCTTGCATAATTAGTTTTCTAATTGCATTATTCGGAGCATTATTATACATTAATTGTAATTGTGATAAATACACATCTATATCAACTGGTCTATCTGCAATAAGTAACCAAAATTCATAATCAATACTATTATAAAAATTTCTAAGTTGATAAATTGTATTTTGTTGTGTCCCTTGGTCCATAATAAATATATTTTTAGGAGCAACTTTAACTCCTGTTACATATGAACCATCATCAAGTTGTATCATTCCATTCATTATTTGCTTAACTGGTAGCCAATCTTCACTATAACTAACACCAGACGGAGCAGAATTATTTAGTTTCTTCATCTTTCACACACCAACCTTTCCAATAATATCTTCGTGGATTAAATATAAAAGTAACTACATTTATAATAAATTGTAATACATTATGATAATGCATAACTGGTGTTACCAAAAACCCAGTAACTAAAGCTGGCATCAAAATCATAATCATTTGCCAAGCTTTAGCATTTTGCACTATCATAAGCAACAATACTGTTATTCCACAACCAAATCCAAATAATATAATATCAGTTAGAGTAAAGAACCCTAATATCAATTGAGATTTCTTTGAATTTGCAGGTATTAAATAATTATTCATCCCCAATTCATTCCTTTCTTAATGTTATTTACCATCTTTTTTTGCTTGTTCTTTTTGTCTCATTTCATTTATTTTTGAAACATTTTCTTGTTTAGCAATTTTTAATGTATCTCCTAAAACATCCATAGCTGGGTCTTTTAGTTTTAAATCTTTATTATCATTAAGCATATCAGCTGTAAATCCGCTGTTTGCTATATAACTTGATGTTAAATTATCGCGTACAGTTTTTCTGAAATCACTAGCTGCACTTCTAACTTCACCTAAATCGGCTCTTAAAGCTCTAGCGTCATTTTCATTCATATCTTTGAATATAGCCTCAAATCCTTCATTACCAAGCAACGCTTGATTTTGTACAGCATCAGTAAATTTTTTCAAATATTGATCATAATCATCTTGTAATAAACCTGCATTTGCCGCCCCAGAAGCTCTAGCAGCTTCCATAGCTTGCCTTTTAGCTCTTAAAACTGCAGTATCGAAATCTTTTAAGCCAAAGTTTTTACTAACACCTTGTTTATTTGATTCACCCACAATTAAATCTTCTGCGGCAGTTCTAATAGCTTTTTTCTTAGAATTAATATTATCAATTTTCTTATTATCATCTATTAAATCTTGTACCGTACTAGCACCAAAGTAAGCACTAACTTCACCGCCAGTATCTTTTAAATGACTCCATGGAACATTAAGGGCTGATGCAACAGCATTTGCTGCACCTGTTTTATATTTATAAACGCGATGTTGTTGAGCATATGAAGCTCTTTCAGCTTTGGCGGCTGATGCGCCTTCAACAGCAGTTCCTGCTGCTTTCTTCATATCAGCAAAATTCTTTGCTCCTTTACCAGCTTTCAATCCTCTTCTAGCACCAGATATTGTACCAGCTCCAACAGATGCAACACCAGCAACTCCGGCTTTAAATTTATTCCATCCGCCTTGAGCTTTACCTACACCTTTAACAGCACTTACTGTATTTCTTCCTAATGTACCTAAAGCACCACCAGCAATTGCACCTGCTGTAAGTGCTCCACCTTGAGCAAGTTTATCCATAAGACCAAGTTTCATTCCACCGGTATCTAGACCAAACATATCACCAATTATTTTTGGTATTTGTTTTACAAATATAATTACAGACATAATTAATAGTGCTAATACTATAGTTTTTTGTCCAACTAAATTTAAACTATCAATACCAGGTAACCCTTTTTCAAACCTATCAATTATTTTACCAATTAAATAAACCCCAAACGTTAATGCAGCAATTCTTATAAAAACTTCTACAAATAAACTAATTACTTGTTTTACCCATTTAGAGAATACATCTTTAAGTTTACCACCAGGTATTACTCTACATATAACAGGTATCGGAGCAATTATTTGATAAAAAGCAAGTTTAACTACACGTAATGCCATATCAAAGCAGAAATTTAATAGTACATACAAAATAAATATACCAGCAACTGTTGAGATTGGAAAATAATATGTCAATTGGTCATCTCTTACAGCTTCACTATAATTTGCATATTGAGCAAATGAACTATCACCACTAAATACAGTTTCATCAGTTATAGCTAAAGCGTCACCATTTTTTCCCCATCCTTCATTTCCTTTAATATTGTTACGACATCCTTTTTCATCGGTTCCATTGCAAACATCATCAGTAGTATTAGGAACTAAAAATGATTTGAAAGTATAAAAAGCAATTGCTCTACCGCCTGGAGCTCCATTAATGTTTGGAACGCCATCGACAGCGCCATCATCAGTACCTAAAATTAATTGAGGTATTACATCATAATTTAATAACGAATTTTGTATACTAAACGCAACATTAAAAACTGTTGGTAATATAACAATAATCACTAAAGAAACAATTACATTTTTTATTAACTTAGGAAAAGAATTTTCCCCTTTAGCAAATTCATCTGGATTAATAACAGCTTTTAACAATGAATAAGCTAATACAAACATCATTACTAACCCTAAAATCATATATATTTTATTAACAATTTCGTTATAATCTGCATCTGTAAAAAGCTGTAATCCACAAAGGTAATAAAAAATATCAAAAATATAACAAATAAGATTATAAATTATACCATCTAATGACAAAAATAAATGCCATACTGCTGATAAAATAGCTTTCATTACCAATCACCTACCCTATACCGCATGAGCCATAAATGCCCATCAAACTCATAATTAATTTAACAATTAAAGGAACAAAGAAAATTAACACACAGTAAATAAATCTTTTAATTGATGTTGTTCCAGCTTTTTTTAAAGCATCTTTATCATTATTAACAACAGCCTTCAAAAAATCCACAGTTACTAACAATAATAATGCTACAATTGCAATATATTTCATTGTATCTAAAATCCATTGTATCCAATAAGCAGGACATTTTCCATCACAATTTTCAGGGTCTCCTAATATTTTTTCACACGTATCTTTTTTTTCAGCCACACTAATATTTCTAGTAAAATCATTCTTTATACTAGTTGTAACAACTATATTATTATTTTCTATAACACTCGCATTAACATTTAAACTAAATGAAAATAAGAATAAAAAAGTGATACTAAAAAACAATATTTTTTTAAATCTCTTTTTCACTTAAAATCACTCCTATTCCCAAGCAACACTTGATACATAAATTTTAACACAAATTGTACACAAGTGTCAATTTGTTTATAGGTAAAAATTAATATTTTTATAAGGAAAATTTACTTAGAATTTAAAAAGAACAACTTTTCATCAAAAAAGTTGTTCAGTATTATTATTAAAATTATCTTTAATCAAAAATGTTGCATATAAAGGAACTGATTTAATTTTAGTTTTAGGGTCATAACCAAAATCTTTTGTACTTATTCTAATTGCATATTTTGCATCATATTTTTCCATATACACTTTTAAGCTTTTTGATTGTATGTTTTCGCCAGCTTTAACTTCCACAGGAATAACTCCATCTGCAGTGTAAAGCAAAAAGTCAACTTCAGCTGTGGCAGTATTTTTCCAATAAAACAAGTCAAAGCCATTACATAATAATTGGTTAGCAACAAAATTTTCTGCAATAATGCCTTTATACAAAGAAATATTATCAGTTACTATATCTCTTACACTTAATCCTAAAATAGTACATAAAATACCAACATCACTTAAGTAAAATTTAAATGTTTCATTATCCACAAAGCCTTTTAAAGGTATTTCAGGTAATGATACACATTCACATTTAATTATCATATTACTTCCAATAAGCCAATCAATAGCAGTTTCATATCTTTCCATCTTCCCATTTTCATCCACATTCGAAATTTGAAATTTTTTAGAAGCATTCATTAATTGTGAAGGAAGAGTTCTATATACTCTTTCAATTTTTAAAGCTTCTGCTTCATTTTTTACATGTTTTCTCATATCTTTATAATAAGAAGCCAAGATATTCTTTAAAATCTTAATATCATATTTTACATAATCGAGATTAGCATCAACTATATTCTGAATTGCTTCTGGCATTCCTCCAGTAAGTAAGTAAATTCTATAATATCTAAGTAATTCTTCATGTAAAGGTGAACCTAAAAATTTGTTATTATCAAAACAATCTTTTAATAAATCCACAAATTTTTCTCTATTATTTGCCACCAAAAATTCTTCAAAATCCATTGGAAACATATCTATCATCCATACTTTTCCTACAGGAAATGATTTTTTTAATCTTTTTAATTTAACACCTAATAAAGAACCGGCGCAAATAATATTTACATTATTATGATTTTCACAAAAAAATTTTAATTGTGATATTAAATCTTCACTTTCCTGAATTTCATCTATAAACAAGACAGTATTTTCATCTTCTATGTCATAATTTAACATTGTTTTAAGTATATTATATTTTTCTTCAGAATTAATAGGTCTACTAAATAATTCAATTATGTCATCCCGTTCCAACAGATTTATTACACAAACATTTTCAAATTCATTCTTACAAAAATCTTTAATTACATATGTTTTTCCACATTGTCTAACACCTAAAACCATTAAAGGCTTTTTATTTTCATCATTGTTTTTCCATTCAAGTAATTTATTATAAATTTTTCTTCTCATTTTGTACTTTTCCTCCATCATTAAAAATATAGCATATTTTAAGGAAAAAGTCAAGCAATATGCCGGAAAATCAAAGGACTTTTATGCCAAAGGTGCCGGAAAATCAAAGGACTTTTATGCCAAAGGTGCCGGAAAATCAAAGGACTTTTAATCATCCAATATCGTCCAAGCATCGCTCTAAAACTTCCAAAACCGCTTAAATTAAACTAAAAAAGAGCCACAGCTCTTATTTCTTAAACTTTTTAACAAATTTATAACCTTTTAATGCCAATTTATAACCATAATAAACTACTGGATTAATAACATAATCAAATTCCCCTATTAATTCAATTATTTCAGGATTAAATCCTTTTTTTAATTCATAAATTCCATAATAAGGACCATTCTTATCCATATTTAATGATATTCCATAGAAATTAACATACTTTAAATGTTTCTTTATTGAGTCTTCAATATGTTCTCTATAAAAAGCATACTTAGGATTAAATTCTTTATAACTTGATGCTGTACCACTCATAAATGTAATACCTTCATCTCCCGTAAATACACTCATTAAAGCTCCAATATTTATCTCATCATTTCCCTTACGCAAACTAATTGCATCTTCTAATTGTTTATTTAATTTAACTATCTTACTTTCTAGTTCTTCATGATGTCTTTTTATTTTATCCCCGATATTTATTTTCTTCATTTGGTTTTCTAAAGTTTCTAATTCTTTTTTAGTATTTTCTAAAGTATTCCAAACATAATCATAATAAAGGTTAGTATCTATATAAGCAATATAAAGTGTAACATAATCACTCATTAAATCAACCATTTTTTTATAATACGAAGCTGGTCTAATAATAAAGTTTTTATTTATTGCTGTATCTTCTAATAACTTAACAAACTCATCCATTTTACTTGAATCAACAACTTTTACTCTAACACCCATATCATATGTTTTAGCAATATTTTTTTTAGTGCTTTTGCTAAATGTTTCTAATGTATCATTATATGTATCTTTAAGTTCTATTCTACATAATACTCTAGGTTGCAAATCTTCAAAATTTTGACTAAAACCTAAATGCTTAAAACCTAACTTTTTAAAATTAAAATAAGCTTCTTCTCCACACTTTTCTTTTAAATTACCTTCGCTATCTCTAGTTGCATAAATAACATTTGGATCAACTTTCAACATAAATCCATGATTTTTCTTAACATATTTTATTACTTCATCATTAAAATCTTTTAACAATTCATAATTATATACATCAATTAAATAACCTCGTGGAGAATAATATAAACTTAGGTTTAAAGGCATCCTTTTTTCAAGTAACATTGTTACCCCCACTAAATTATCATCTTTATAAATCCCTAGCAGATGTCTTACCCAACCAGTACCACTTTTTAAAGTTCCCCATTCAGGTAATTGATAAATTGAAAAATAAGGATTTTTTATAGCATATTCTCTAAATACATTTTCTTCAATAACTTTAAGCATTATTTCCTCCTTAGTTTTCTATAAACTTTTAACATTAATGGTAACATTTTATATAACAATTTATTATTAACTAAATCAAATTCCCCAATAAATTCTATATACTCATCCCCAAATTTTCTTTTAAAATCATGAAGTTTCGCCAAATTCTTATATTTAGTATTTGGGTCTCCTGGTGTTCCAAATAAATCAAAGAATAAATAACCATTATTATAAGCATCTTTAATGGCTTCATAATAACTTCTAGTAACTGCAAAAGTAAAATTAGCTAAATCATCACTACCTATATATAAACTCCAAGCGTGTGTTTTAGTATAAGTACATATTAATGAACAAACACATACTTCATCTTTATCAATTCCACTAAAAATATCTTTTTCTTTTTCTAATCTAGCAATCTTATTTTTAATATCAGCTTCTTTTTTCTTATTTACTTCAAGTTCTTTATTTAATTCATCTATTTCTTTACTTATATTATCTAATAATTCTTTAGGTCTAATACTAATATTAAAATATTTCATATTATTATCTTTAGCCATTTCTTCACTAAATATTTTATAATATTCTAAACTATGTGGGTCAAAATCATCTTTACTACTATTACTTTGAATTAATCTATAAAAATCTTCTACCCTAACTTCATTATCCACAACTAAGTTATAACTATAACTTCTTTTAACACTTTTCATAAATGATTTATTAAACTTAGCTTCTACTTCTTCCCAAGGTTTCTTCAAATCAATTCTAAATGTATATCTTGGTTGATTACCTTCATATAACTTATAAAAACCAGTATGTTTATAACCTAAACTTAACATATAATTATAAAGTTCATAATTATTTTCTCCACCATCTATTTTATTTCCATCATCATCAATATCTTGATATTTAATATCTGGGTCAAATTTAATATATATAATTTTATTATCTTTCATATATTGCTTTAAATAATTCGTAAATTCATTTATAACATCTTTATTACTATAATCTAAAACAAATCCACGCGGAGCATAACCATAACTAAAACCAAATGGTGTACGTCTAAGTAATATTAAACAACTTGCTACCAAATTACCATCATTATCTTCCATTCCTACATAACATGGAATTTGACCTTTAGCATTCTTACAAAATTGTCCCCATTCATAGCTTTGCAAAAAATGTGATTTTTCATGTTTACTTTCAAATTCTCTATATCTTTTTATATCAACATTATCTATAAATTTCATACACTTTCCTCACTATCTGTATATAATTAGTTTACCACAATCGCATGTTTTTAACAAGAAAAAACATATTTTCCTATTATAAATAAAAAATAAAAACATTAATAAAGAATAGACATTATATATATAGTGTGTTAAAATATAAAAACAGGAGGAAAATATGAAATATAATATTTATAGTGATGAAAGTTGTCATTTAGAACACGATGGCAATGATATAATGGTTATCGGAGGAATACTATGCCCTAAAAGCAAAGCAAAAGAAATTAATTCAGCCATAAGAAAAATAAAAAATAAATATGGGATTAAAACTGCTGAAATAAAATGGCACAAAGTTAGTAAAAATAAGATTAATTTCTATTTAGAATTAATAGATTATTTTTTTGATAATAATAATCTAAAATTCAGATGTGTTATTGCACCAGAAAAAACAAAATTAAATTTTAATAAATTTAATTTAACATATGATGATTGGTACTATAGAATATACTATTTATATCTAAAAGAACTTGTAGATATTGATAATGAATATCGCATTTTTATGGATATTAAAGATACAAATGGAGGAAAAAAAGTTATAAAATTGAAACAAGTTTTAAATAACATGCTTTTTTCTTTTTATAACGAAACCATAAAAAATATTCAATTAGTAAAATCAGATGAAATAGAAATAATGCAGCTAGCTGATTTATTAATAGGAGCAGTATCTTATATAAATAGAAATTTAAACACAAATAATCAAAATGCCAAAAGTATAATTATTGAAAAAATAATTGAAAAAACTGGACAAAGTTTGACCCATACAACCATGCCAAAAATATTTCATAATAAATTTGATATTTTTAGATGGAGGCCCAAAAAAAATGAATGAATGCATCTACGAAAAATCAAAACTAAATGAAAGTCTAGATTTAAAAAATCTTATAACTATTGGCTATGAAATATATAACAAAATTAAAAATCTGAAGATAAAAATACGAGGAAAAAATTTATTTTTCAAAACAGAATTAGATGTTCACACAATGAAAGAGTTAGGTTATGAACATATAATATCTATGAAAAATAACATGGGATTAAGAATTTATGAAAAAAATAGAATTATTTATATGCCAATTTTAGAAAAAATACTATTTAGTTGTATAAATAAATGTAGCTCGATTAAATTTTTTTATGACAACAAAGATATATGTATATGGTGTCCAACTCAAGATTATTTAATAGTTTTAGCTAATAGAAAAAATGGATATTTATTAAAAACTGCATATCCAATAATTTACAAACATAAAAGAGAAGCAATAGAAAAAAAAGCAAACGAAAACGGTATATAATTTAATTTATACCGTTTTCTCCGCTCCTTCAGACAACTAGGTCGATGAGCTAATTATAGTTTAAAGCTTTTTAACCAAAAAGTCAACTATAAAATACCAAATATATATTTTAATAAATGATATTCTTATATATTATATTACAAAATCTTATTATTATCCTCCATATAATATTTTTTTAATCATTAAATTCACATTAGAAAATTCTACATTTGATGATGTGGCACCACCAAGGATAATAGTATTAACACTTAACTTAGTATCTTCTTCAAATCTAAGTAAAGTTGTTTGATAAAATTGTGCATACTTACCATTACTTTGAGGAAAACTAAAAGACAAAGCTTTTATTTCTGAACCATTTTCATCTTATAAATAAAAGTGTCCACCATGAGCGTTATCATCTAAAGTTATTTCATAAATACCAGGTTTAACTAATACTTCATTTTCATTAACCACCTCAAAATAATTTGATAAGTTAGGTATTTGCCATGGAGATGATATAGTAAGCAACCCTTCTGCTTTAGTATCCACAAAACTTGTATAAAACATTTCTTCAACACTTGCAGGAAAACTAGGGCCTTCTGGTCCAACATCACCCTTGTGGTCCTGCCACTCTATACCAACATTTACAACACTTGCATCAGTTCCAGCTTCAGTTGTAGTTGTTGTTCCAACACTTATTAAAGCTCCAGCAGTCCTGTTGGTCCAACAACAGTACAAATCAAGCCTAAATCCATCATTTCTTTTCTAAGTTTTTGTTTTTCTAAAAATTTATTACATAAATTATTCAAGAAAATCACCCAATATACTTTAATATATGCACTAAAATAAACTTGTAAACTTCCTCTAACTATATTTACTTTAATGAATACATTTGATAAAATATTAATGGTGATACTAAAATGAATTTATTTGAAATAATCCTACTTTTAATTATTATATTAGGTATTTTAGCAATCATTTATGCTACAATATATAACAATTTAGTAAGTTATAAATTAAAAATAGAAAAAGCTGAAGGCATAATTGATGAATCTTTAAGGCAAAAATATGACATTATTGCTAAACTTAATATTGCCATAAAAAAAGTTGTAACAAAAAAAGATTATTTAAAAGAATACATTGATTTAAAAGATAAAAGAATAACTAACTATGATTTAGATAGAAAATTAACTGAAGCTTACAACATAATTTTAGAAGTTAAAAATGACCATGAAGAATTAAACACAAAAGAATTTAATAAAGATTTAAAAGAAATAGATAAAATTAATGAAACATTAACTTCATGTAAAACATATTTTAACAACAACACTAGTGAATTAAATAAACTTATAAGAAAAGTTCCAACAAATATTGTTGCTAAAATACATGGATATAAAATAAAACCATTCTTTGATGGTAAAAACATGCAAGATGCAGTTATAGATGATTTTAAATTATAATAAACTAAAAGAATTAATTCAAGAAACATTCAACATTACAAAATTGAATGTTTCATTTTTATTATATTCAAGCACCTTTAAATATTTGTAATTGTTTTTATTTTGCAACTTTTGAATAACCTTGTTACCATATGAAAATTATATATAAATTGTTAAAATATGGACGAGTATCATAAGCATGTCCATTATAATTTCATATTATATTATTGAAAGGAGTTCAAAATGAACAATAATATAAAAAAAGCAAAACAATATATCGATTGCTTTAATAAAGAAAAACCAAATATAACATATACATGTGTTGGTCCAACTGGACCCACTGGACCAGCCGGACCTGCTGGAGCATCTGTCACGGTTGGTACAACTACAACTACAGCCCCAGGAACGAATGCAAGTGTAGTTAATACTGGAACACCATCTAATGCTGTATTAGAATTTAACATACCAGCTGGTGCAACTGGACCTACAGGACCTCAAGGAGCACAAGGTGTTGAAGGTCCAACCGGACCTCAAGGACCTCAAGGAATACAAGGGGAACAAGGACCTACTGCCCGATGTAATAAATCATCTATATATATTTTTAAATGGTAAAGTTCCATATTATTTTAATATCCCTTGAATTTGTTGTTTCATCATAGCTTCCTATGAGAATTTTATCAATAAAATCTTCAACAATTTCAATAGATAATTCTTCTATATGTCTGTACTTTTTAAAGATATTCTTTTTAGTTTTTACCGTTTCTTTTTTTGCTAGTGTAGATGATATTTCTTTCTTCACTATTTTTTGTCGTTCTTCTAACTTTTCGTTATCATCTTTATACTTATTCATTAATATTAAAAACTCTTTTTCTGGAAGTATCCCATTTGTACGATCTTCATATAGCTTTTGAAAATATGTACTTTTACCTTGTAATTCCTTATTAATACTTTGTAATTCTTTTTCTAATGAATTTAATTTATCTTTGTATAAATCTTGTTCTATTACTTCGTTTTGCATTTCTTTAAGATCATCTTCTTCATAAAATTTCTTTAACATTTCATTCATTTTTTCTAGTATGAATTGATGTAGTTGATCTTCTCTAATAGAAGCTTTATTATCACAATTAGACCAGTTTGTCTTTTTATCTTTACAACATAAATATCCAGTACCGTCAGATCTACGATTACCTGTTTTGGTAAATATTTGATTGCAATTAGAACAATACACTTTATTACATAGTGGGTGTACTGTACCACCTTTGCAACTTCTAGCGGTATTTTCTAATCTTTCTTGAACTGTGTACCATATATCTTTAGCAATGATTGGCTCGTGTGTATTATCCTTTCTAATTCTTGTTTCATCATCATTCCATACCACCGTGTGATTTTTGTAGCTAACTGTTGTTGATTTGAATTGTACCATATTACCTATATAAACTTCATCAGTAAGTAATGTTCTAATAGTAGAACTAGACCACTTAAACTTTTTTCTTATATTATGAATAAAGTCTGATTTTTTAATTTCATCTGTCGCTTTACCACAGATACTTATATAATAATCTTCGTGTTCTCTGTTTTCTTTTAGAGTAATTTCAAACTGATAATTAATAGTGTGGGTACGATCAAGTTCTTTGGTATATGAAATAATTACTTTAGCTGTCTTTGGTATAACATCATTTTCATTTAATAAAATACAATCATCTATATTAAAGTTATTAATATCAATATTATCATTTTCACTATAATATATTTTTGTTCTATTATTAGTGTATTTCTTTAATACAATATCACATTTATTATTAAAATTTTTCATATCAGTAGTTATGTAATTAAAACTTACTAAATCTTTTAAGATATATTCTTCTTTATTAGTAAAACTTACATCTAACATATAAGTACCAGTTTTCTCAATATATCCATAATTTACATAATCCTTAATTACTGGTATTTTCAATTTACTACCATTAAGTAATTTGTATTCATAAGGACTTAATATTTTATCTTCATTTAATCTTCTTGCGATTTTATCAAGTCCAGTTCCTGACAAATACTCATCATAAATTCTTTTAATAACTTCAGCAGATATAGGATCAATTATTAAATGATTTTTATTTTCTGGATCTTTCATATAACCATAAGTCGCAAAACTCGAAGTAAGTTGACCGTCTTTTCTTTTTGACTTTAATGTTTCACGAATATTTAAAGATGTATCTTCTAAATACCATTGATCCGTTAATCCTAGAATTTGACTTGTCTTTTTAGTTTCTTTTCTAGCATTATCAATTCTGTCAACTACTGTTATAAATCTTACATTCCATTCGTGAAATAAGTTATGAACGTATTTTTCTACAAGTTCCATATCACGAGCAAATCTAGCTTGCGTTTTGCATAAAACAATATCAACATTACCATTTTTACATTCTTCAATCATTCTGTTAAAATCAGGCCTTGTAGCGTCTGATCCAGACCAATCATCATCATTGTAAACCCCAACAACTTCCCAGCCTTGTTCTTCAGCATAATCCCTTAACATTATTTCTTGATTCTTGATACTTTGTGATAATTCTTCTTTTGATAGTTTGTTTTTATCTTCATCAGATAATCTTAAATATAACACCACCCTTATAATAGTTTTAATAGTTTGTAATATACTCATAAAAATAACACTTCCTTTTTGATTATTTTTAATCGTAATTCCAAGCTAACTAAATTATAACGCGCTTTATTCATTTATACAGCCCCCTAAAGAGCGATTTTCCAATCTTCTTATATAATTAAAATATTTTTTATTAAATATATTTTTCAAATCTTCTTTAGTGGGGTTTTCTATATTAGTGATAAATTCTTCACTATAATTGAATTTTGTATAATTAATTTTTTTCCCTTTTTTATTCTTTTTTTCTTCCAAATTAAACCCCCTTAATATAAATAAAAAAAACTATAATTAATAGTTCCTAATTTAACTTATGAGATAAAATTAAATTTGATAACTAAATCATAGTTTTAATATTGTTTATATATTATTATCATAATGATAATTTAATTTATTAAATAAATCATTATATTTTAAAAATAAATCAAAATAATCTTTCTTATGAAATTTTTGATTATTTTTATATCTTTTATCAACTTTATTTTTCAATGTTTCTATATTGTTATTACAATTATCATACATTAAAATTATTTGTACCAGATAGTTTTCGTCATCATCAATAACAACTTCAAGTTTATTGATTAAATCAGATGTACCATTTTTACTTTGAAGTTTTTTAACTATGTCGTTAATTGCTTTTTCTTTATCACTTTTTAAAAAGCAAAACATAGTTCCATTGATATAATATTCATTTAGTATTTCAATAACAGCATTTGTCTTTTCATCACTTCTTATTTTTTCTTTTTCAATAAATGTTTTAACATTAAACATATTTGAATAATCATTTACAAAATCATAATACATAGTAGCTAGTTCCATATTTTCATCACTCACTTTCTTATTTTTTAAATACAAATGGATTATCTTGCAAAACTATAACATCATATTTTAACTCTAATAGCTTTATTGCTTTTTCATAAATAGTTTTTACTTGAATAGGTTTTAATTCTCTAATTCCCGGTAGTTCTTTCAAAACATCAGCTTTACTAATATTATCATATACATATTCATATCTTAATAGTATTAATTCGCATAAAGTATCAGCATAAATTGCATTTATTCGTAGTTCTTTAGCTTTGTTATAGTATTTATCCCAAGGATCTTTTTTCATATCAACACCGCCTTACAAAAAAATTATAACGCGCTATAAATATGTTTGTCAGCGCCTAAAGTGATAAATTATAATCTTCATATAAACCGGTAGGTATGTACTCAAAGTTTTTCTTTTCAATATTAAAAAACTTATTAAAGTTATTAATAAATTTTCTTCCTTTTGATGATATTAATTTAAAGGATTTTTCAACATCATTAAAATCTGTTTTTTTATACCAATTATATAAATCAAATCTATCATCAAAGTCTGTATCAATTCCTATACCTTTACAAATAGAATATTTTAGAAGTTCTTTCTCAAAATTATTATTTGCATTATCTGATGTATAAATATCTAGCATAGATAAAACTTTAATTCTATCATTGATACCTTTTTTCAAATTAATAGTTTTATTATCTTTATCATAATCAAATTTATTTTTTAAATTATTACAATAGTTAATTTTATATCCATCAGCATATAGTGCTTTTACAAAAGAATTATATATATCTTGATAATCAAAAAGAAGTAATGCAGGTAATTCTAAACTTTTATAATCTTTTTGTTCCATAGTAGTATCTTTACAATCATATAGTTCTATAATATTCATTCCTTTTAGTTCTGTATGATCTAATGTAATACTTTTATCATTAGGATTATTAAGTTTTTCTTTTTCTTCATCAGTTAGTGAAGTATAAGGTAATATTTCTTCTTTATCATTATTTTTAACTTTTACAAATACATCATTATCTGGTGATAGTATATTAATCTTTTTAGCATTATTCAAAATAGTAAATCCATTTTTCTTAAATTTATTTTCAGTACCAAGATCCAAGAAAAAAGGATATTGATAATCAATTAATAAGGTATTAAAAAAAGAATAATCACTATATAGCACAATGGTATCTATTAATCTTTTAAAATCATTATGACTATGGTAATTATTCAAAATATTTTTTTCTATATTTAAAGTTGTATCTTTAATTTTTTCAAAGTCTTTTTTTGATGTATATTCTTTAATCAAATTAAGACTATTAATTATATCTATAATTTCAACCCCCTTTAAAAGTATAAAAAAAAGACTAACTTTCGCTAGTCAATTTCTCATACTTATTTTTTAAATTATTTATATTTTTATCAACATCAATTATCATTTTATTAAGTATATAATCAATCGTATTGTTTGATATATCATTTTTCAATTTATCAAAATATGTTAAAGCAGAATTTTCATCATCAGTTTTATATCCATATATATTATGAATACAATCTGTTTCATCTAAATTCTTTAAAGATAAATAAGTAATATATTTATCATTATTCTTATAACTATAAATATAAAAGAAATAATTATCTTTAGTGGTTTTATAATCTTTTAAAATTGTATTATTATCAGTATCAGTATTATCATCTAACACAAATTCAAAATCGCCATTTATAACTTTTTTTTCAAATTCTTTCATTTCTTCAACTGATTCAAATTTTGGACCGTCATCTTTGTTCCATTCGATTAAATTAATCTTATCATTCAAATCATTTAAAATATTTATTTTGCTTTTTAAGAGCTTAAAACTTTCAGACTTCATAAAAACATTTCCCCTAAATCAGTTAATGATTTCATTATTGCTATTATCTTACATTAAATATAAGTTAAAGTCAATCAAACAGCTATAATTTGATATATTTTCTTAAAAAAACAAAGCCCTGTACTAGCGGCTTTAGTGAGCTACTTTCACTACAAACACTACTAGAAGTAAGGTGTAGCGTATGCAAGTTAAAGTAAAATGGTTTAATAGTCAGTATCTTACTGACAATATAAATATAACACATTTTTATTAGTCTTGCAAGACTAATTGGACGATTTGTCGTATTTTGTCATATTTTGTAAAATTATTCTTCTTTTTTTATCATTCTATTTATATAACATTTAACTTTATAGAATAGAACATCTAAATCAGATATATTAATTATTTTTTCGTTAGTTAAAGTATTTCTTATAACATCAATTATCTCATTCATTTCACATTCAAAGTAGTTGTCTGTTTTTTCTAAATTCTTTCTAACTTTATTCAAAAATATTTCATATTCCATTAATTAACACCCCCCTTAAAATAAATTTTTCAATATGTAATAAATAACATTTGTTGCTATACTATTACCGGCCTGTTTAAATAGTTGTCTATTAGACATACCAGTACTTTTAGCTTTATAAAAATCATCATCTGAAAATCCCATAAATCGCCAACTTTCAAGTGGACTAATTTTCTTAACAAAAAAACAATTATCTTTGTAGATAATCATTTTGCTTGTATCTTCAGTAGAGTTAGCGGTTAAAGTAGGACAATACCCATTCATAGACCATAACCTTGCAGTCTGATTATATTTTGATGAAGTATCACGTCCACAATGATTTTTACCGTCAACAAATCTATATAAATTTATAACATATCTTTTTCTTTTGTCTTTCAAATTCTTACATATCAATTTACTGTTTTTAGAATAGTTTTTATTTTTAACAAATTTCTCTAAATCAAATTTTACTTTTTCTGATAATACCAAGTTAGGATCAATATCTTTTTCTAATAAATCTTTAAGTCTTAATTTAAGTTTTATTCTTTCTGGAAAATGATAGATATATTTACCTTTAATTGCAACTAAAAAGTATCTTTCTCTATTTTGAGGTGTACCATAATCAAGTGCGGTTAAAACGTGATCGTATAATGAATAACCTAGATTTTCTAAATCTTGTTTAAAAAGACTTAAAGTTTTTCTCATTTTAGAATTAGTAATAGCGGCTACATTTTCAAATATAACAACCTTTGGTGGATTATCCATTTCTTTTATGAATTGAATCATCTTCCAACCTAGAGATGACCTAGTATTACTATTAAAGTCAAATCCACGTCTTACACCAGCCATAGATATATCTTGACAAGGAAAGCCACCAATCCAAATGTCGCAGTAAGGAAGATCTTTACCATTTATTTTTGTAATATCTCCAAGATTATCTTTTTCAGTTTTATTATGAATAGCACAATAACTTTTTACCGCCCATTTATCTATTTCACAAAAAAATACTGATTCATAATTATTAATAATACCATTGTCTTTTAATCTCTTAAAAGCCATTTCAGGACTACCAATACCAGAAAAGAAAGTACCAACTTTAACATTATCTTTATTTAATTTTATAACCGGATAATTAAAATTAAAAAGATTTATACTAGGATTGTTTATCCCCATTATCCTTTTTCTTCCTAGTAGGGTTAGCCCTTTTAGTAGGTGTAGTCTTTTTAGTTTCTTCCGGTTTAAATAATTCTTTTTCTATTCTAAAAGTGTCTAAATCAAAAAGTTCTAATTTTTGAAATTCTGGATTATCAATTTTTATTTCATCAACAATTTTATATTTTATAGGATAATCACTTATTTGTTTTAATTTAGTTTTGATAGGATCCATACGAGCTCTTAAAAATAATGCGTCGCCAACTTTAAAATTAATTAATTCATCAGTAGTAAGCAAATCTCTACCAGTTAAAGAAGTATCACTTGATAAATTAAAATCAGCTTTACCATATCTATTAGAAGATGATGTCCTAGTAGTTTTTATTGTATATTTTCCTAGACGGTTTGATATTTCTCTAGCAGTATTATAATCATTTGTAAGAAGATAACATAAATTCATATTTGCTTTAATAGTAGTAGTTTGATCTCTATAATGTTCTTGTATCATTCCAAAATCTTGAACGACACCATATATTCTAATTTTTCTGGATCTAGCAACAGTTAGTTTTTTTGATAATTCGTTGATATGTATAGTATTACAAAGTTCTTCCAAGATTAAATTAACTCTAACATCTAATTCGCCATTAGGACTTTTTTGAGCTTCTTCTACCAAAGTCTGATAAACTTGATTCACAAACAATCCACCTATAAAATGACGAGATAACTTTTCATCAGGTACTACCAAAAATATTGCAGTTTTTTTCTTGCCAATATCACGCATATTAAAAGAAGTTTTACTTGTTATATAACTTATACCAGTATCGCCAAATACTTTTAATTTTGAAGCCAATATAGAGAAGATAGTAGCTCTTGTTTCCCCACGAGCAAAATTACCAGCAGAATACAAATTTTTAGCAGTATTACCGAAAGGTCTATCATCAAAGTATTTGTCTAACGAGTTTTGATCCCCATACTTTTTAGCACCGTGTTCTACTAATAAATTATAAATAGAATGAAAATGTATTTGATTTTCGTTTTTACAATCTTCAATTAAAGCAAGACATAAAGCACTTAATACAGAAGAAGATGATTCTTGCCAATACTTATCACGACTATTAACTTCTTCACATATTGCATTTGATAAGTCATTGACTGTTTCAACTTCTTTTTCAAAGTTATTTTCTTTATAATATTGATATGCTAAAGTAAGAGGATTCCAAAAATCACTATTTTTAGTATCTCTTAAATTAATAACCTTAACATCATAATCTTTTTTCTTTAAATAATCATAAGTATATTTATATAATTCGCCCTTGACATCATTAATAATCATTGACTCATTACTATCAGCTAGATTAAAAATTAGTGGTAATATGACACTAACAGTTTTACCAGATCCAGTACTACCAACAATTAAATTATGATTAGAGCTTGTATCAACATAGTATTTATTATTTTCTATTGCAACAACCATACCACCTGATTTATTTTCTTTTCCAAATTTCCAAGTAGTAAAGTTATCTTTAATTTCTTTTATACTAGCAAATTTACTACTACCAAATTCATTAGAACATACACGTTTTGGAATACCATTAGTAGAGTGAGAGTTCTTAACCTTAAAATTATATTTATAATAAGTTATAAGCAAAATGAAAAGGATCTCTAAAAGCAAGATCCCCATAATCATTTTTTTATCATTTAATATTATCTTAATTAATTCTATTAAATTAAAATTAAAACTTAATTTAAAATTATTTTGAACTATGTTTATAAAATTCGGTAGAAAAAAGATAATTAATAATAGAGAAATAATAACTACTAAACAATAGTTAAATTTCTTTATTTTAACAACCCCCTTTAAATCTCTTTTCCTTGTAATTCTTTTTCTAAAATCTCTTGTAAATATCTTTCTTCATTTTTACTTTCAGATTCTAAAAAATAATTAGCTTTTTTAATAAACTGTTTGAATCTAATATTTTTATAAAAAGATTTATTTTTATAATTAATATATTTTTCTTTTGTATAACCAAAGTGAGATAGTGATTTATAAAAATCAGTTGCATTTATATCTTCTTTTGTCATTCTAACAGCAGTAAATACATTATCAACATTAACATCTAAATTTGATCTTTTAATCCAATCACTTAATAACTTTTTAATATCATTATCAGATAATTCAGCAAGACAACCAAGTTTATATAATTCTTTAGCATACTTTAAAATAGTAGAGTTCTTTTTTACAGAACGACTTTTAAAATTCATATTCATTATATTAACTTTTAAAAATTCTTTCTGTCTTTTGATAAAGTCAGTAGAGTTATAAACTTTAAAGTTATGCAAAATATCATTTCCTATTTTAGAATATAAACGTTTCATTTTATTTTCTATATATTTATTATTTGCATTATTACCATATAACTTTTTTTGTTCTCTTTGTATTTCTTCTAAACTATGATAGTATTTTTCAAATTCATACTTGATAGTGTCGTGATATAAAATTCTTTCTATAACTTTATCAATATCTTTTCTACAATAATCTAAATTCTTTGAGTTATATTGAAGTCTGCCCCTTTTTGGTAGCTTATCATATAGATTCAATAAGTCTTTATTTAATGATTTTCTATATTTACTACTAAAAAATAATTCTTTATCAACTTTTGTAAAATTGTTTTTTCTTATCTTATATTCCAAACCTAAAAATAAATAATCTTGTTCCTGATAAAAAGATTTGTTATCTACTAAATAAGAAGCAATATTACTTTTTAAATATTTTATTGATGACTTTTCTAATGTATCTTTTTTTCTTCTAGTTTCTTTTTCAAAAATAGTAATATGAAGATGTGGATTATCAGTATCATTATGTTTACTTGCATACCACCGTGTATTAGTTAAGTCAAAATCATTATCTAATAAAAATCTAGGCATAATAGCTTTAGTCATCATATAATAATCTTGTTTAGTTTTAAGTCCGGATTCTAAAGCAAAATCTGGTGGGAATGAAATAACTAAATTCCACATTCTACCTGATTCATCTTTTGGCAAATCTTTTAATATATCTTCTTTTTTTATATCTCCGTTTTTATCCCAAATGTAATTAACATCATTATCAATAGTGTCATCATATATTCCAAATTCTTTGTCAAACAATTCATCACTAGAAGAAAAGTCTTTTAAACTTTTTCCGTCAGCACCGTCCTTTGAAACATACTTACACCAACCACCAACTAACTTTTGAAAATTAACATCTTTCTTATAACGAACGATAGCTACTATATTACTACTCATCAGTTAGTTCCTTTTTATTTCTTAATTCACGAATATTTTTTAATACTTGTTCTCTTGCAACTTCTGTTATAGGGTGATTTACTAAATGGGTATTTAATTCAGATCTTGTCTGTGGTATATCAAAATATTTATAAGTCATATCATTTTGTAATATTATAGTTTCTATTCCTATATTATTTTTATTTAGCATAGTAAGTATTTTATAGAATTGTTTTTCATTAGCATTTTGTACTGTTTCTGTAATTAGTTCGACCAACTTTTTTTGTGTATCTAATAACATTGACTGTTCTAAATAATCTAATAAAACTAATTTACAATACTCACTTAATTTCATATTATTTTTATCAGCTTGATCTTGTAATAATTTTTTCTTATGTGGATCTAGTCTGAAAGCAACAATATTTGAATTTTTATTTTCATTCATTATTTACTATTCAATATACAATCCAAGTTTTCAAGTATATAATTTTTAATTATAATTTCTAAAGCAGTTTGAATTGATAATCCTTTTTTCTCAATAATCTTTCTAAATGCTTCTTCCATTTTTTGATCCACTTGTACTTTTAAATAATTATTTTTTTTATCATTCATTTATATAACCCCCTTTTATAAAATAATAAAATTTTAATATAACAACTTAAATATCTTTATTTATTTTTTCCATTTCTTTATCACATAAACTTGCAACCTTACAAGCACAGAAAACAAATACAATTAAAAATATTAGAATATTAATTCCTAAAATAATCAAAAATAATTTCATAAAATCCTTTCTATCTTCGGCCAAGAGTTCGGCCAAAAAAATGTACTAACTTTTAAGTTCTATTTAAAGCAGGATAAATCCTGTTTACAAACAATTCGCCAGTGGCGAATTTTCCCTTATTTCATAAGGGTTTCTAAAAAACACAAGTGTTTACATTTCATCTTTTTGTTATACAATCGTTAACTTCTTACCCTTTGAAAAATAAGGGGTGTATAACAATCGTACACACTTTTTGAATATATATTTTTTAGAAAATCGCCACTTTTTGAATTACTTTTTTGCCAAAAGTTCGGCCATTAATTATTAATGTTAGGTAATGGATTAAACTCTGGTGTAGTGGGTAGATTACCAAATGGCTTATTAAAACTTTTAGAATTATAATCATATAAGATATAATCTTTAGCAGTTATTTTATTTTTAATAATAGTAGTGGGATCGGTGTATTCAAACTGATTTGTTTTAGCATTATATACTTGTAAAACTAAATGCAAGTGAACCCCTGTTGCTCTACCAGTCATTCCCATAATACCAACTTGTTGACCTTGCTTAACTTCGTCGCCCACATTGACAGTTCTTGAATTTTCTTCTAAATGCCAATATCCAGATCTATAAGTAGTTCCACTTATTTTATGTTCTATTAAAACATATTCAGCACCAGCACTATCAAGAGTACTAGCAACAACTTTACCGTCAGCTATTGCAACTATATTTTTTGTATTTACTGGGACAACATCTATACCATTATGTTTTGATTTTTCATTAGTAAATGGATCATCACGTAGTCCATAATCAGATGTGATAGTAAAGTTATTTGTATCAAATGGAAGTACAAAAGAAGTTTTATAAGTCATCTCTTGATTACCAAACAATGAAGTAAGCAAAGCTACAATTATTAAAACAATAAAAATGATAAATGCAACTGGAAGTAGTGCAATTATCATTTTACCTTTCATTATGGTTGATACAATATCTTTAATTATCTACCGCCACCTTTACCAAACAATTCTTTTTCTTCTGGTCTTAAATGGACGAAGATAGGTATTCGTTTGTCGTGAGTAATAACAAATAGTGCTTGACCTTTACCCGCAGTTTGTAAAAATCTTCTTTCGTTTTCACTTAATCTTAATACTTTTTGAAGTGAAATAATTTCTTCACTTCCTTGAGCCATAATGATTTGATAATCAGAATTATCAACAATAACTTGACCGTATCTAACTACTTCTGGTGAAGTGAAATCAATCATATTTTGAGTACACACAATTAAACTACCATTATATTTACGAATCCTTTTAGAAGTTCTTTTTAAAAATTCTAGTCCGTCTTTATTTTCAGGATCAATTAATAAATGAGCTTCATCTACAATTAAAATAACTTGTTCGTCTCTATTTTGACTAATAATGTGCCAACATAAAGACAAGATATTAAAGAATTGAGTTCTTAATATGGTGTCATCACTATCAAGTAAAGTATGAATATCAAATACTATAAAATCAGAGTTTAAATCTAAATTAGAATAATTATTCCATAATTTACTATCAACACCGGTAGCCATTCTTCTAACAATAGCTTCTATTTTTTCTAAAGACTTAACTGTGTCATCATTAATCCTTTTATCATTTTTTGCTTTTTCTAATTCGCTTTTTATTTCATTATGAAAATCAGTAATGATAGGATAATCTTTTGATGATAACTTACTAACATCAGTATCTAAATCTATGTTTTTCTTTTTATATGTTTTTAAAAGTAATTCTTCAATTTTAGTAAGTTCTAATTCTGTTAAGTCTTTAAAATAATATTTTATAAAAGTTCTAAATGTTTGTAAGTGTTTTATTACAGCAACATTATTATCTTCATCATTAGCAGAATTTTTAATTTCTAGTGGATTAATAACAAATCCCGATCCGCTACCGCAGTCTATCCAATTACCATTAAGAGTATTACATAAGTCTTTATATTCACGTTCTGGATCTACACACAAAATACGAGTTCGTTTTTTACCACCACCACGAGCAAAATTACCACGTAATAACTTTTTGATTAAAGTAGATTTACCACTACCACTTTTACCTATAATACACATATTTGAGTTTGTTCTTTTGTTAGTTCTTTTCCACAAATCAAATAGTGTAAGACCGCCGTTTATGTCGTCGCCAAGTATTATCGAATTACCGTCATCTTGTATAGATTCAAAGACAAAAGGAAATGAAGCCGCTACTGTCGTTGTAGGCATAGGTAGTCCAAAATTTTCTTGAAGTGGCATATCAAGAGTTGGTAAACAAGTTTTTAAACCTTGTTCTTGCTCGAATATCAACTGTGATCCACGAAGATTTAAACTACTTAAAGCAGACTTTATTTCTTTTATTCTTTTTTGTAATTCTTCCAAACTTTCAGCATAAGTAAAAAACACTACTGACATCAGTAGCATTTTTTCATTTTCACGATCCATTTTATTTGTTAGTTTCTCATAATCTTCTAATTGATTTTTGAGTACTATTTGATCGTTTCTATCTTTAGAATTAATAAACTTACTTCTAGTTTCTGTCATTCCTTTTTTTAGAGTTTTATTAACTTCTATATTATCCATTGGATTAACAGAAATCATCATACGAGTATTTTTAATGTTAGATAACATACCTAACCAACTTCCCCTAGCATAAGAGGGGAAAGTATCAATTATAATACTTGTAGCATATATATCTCCAAGTAATATGTCTTTTTCATTAAACTTCATTGCAATAGGTGCAATTTTTTCTTTTAATGTTTTTAAACTACTGTCTTGTCTAAATACTTCAAGTGATGAAGTAGGATTAAGATAGACAAATAGTAATTCTTTTATTTCATCAGTTTTAGCTTGAGATGAAGATAGACCTATATTAGATAATTGAGATACAATATCATTTATTTTAGATTTTAACAATTTAACATTGTCTTTATCTTCATCAATTAATAAATAAAATTCACGATTGTTTACTAAATTATTATTCATTATTGTATCAGCATATTTTATATCTTCTTCTAATAATTCTTTTTTAATTTTATCATCAGTATTTTTAGATAAATATAATAAGTTTTCTATGTGCTCTGATAAACTAATCGGCTTATCAAGAGCAAGTATTTTAAAAGGATATTCTAAACTTAATAATACTTTTCTAAATTGAAATATTTTAGATGTTTGTTCTTCATTAGAATATAGTTGAAGATTAATGCTATTTACTTTTATAATACCAACAACTTTGTCATTATCAAGATATAATAAATCATTCCAAACTTCTTTAAAAGGCAACCATTCAAGAATAGATTTATCAATCTTTTTCTTTTTATTCTTATTCAAAATAACCCCCAGATATTATGAATTACATATTTATTTTCATAGTGTTATAAGTATCATAGAAAATGCTATCTTTATTATCAGCACCAACTTCAAATAAGCAATCTAAAATTTCTTCACTAGACATCTTTGTAGCTATTGAATAATCTACTATAATATTATCTATATTTTCTACAATTCCATTATAATATGGTCGCCAATTTTCATTTTTAACTTTGTTTTTGGTATATTCGTATATTTTTTCTTTTGCTTTTAGAAGTGTTATATACACTTCATCAAGATTCTTATTCATAAATTTTATAACCCCCTTAAATTTTCATTTGCTTTGTTTCTTCAAATTCCTTGTTGGAAGTAGGAACAGAAGTTTTAATATTATGATTAGTAGATAGCTCCTTATTATTAGTTATATTTATGTTTTCTTGTTTTTCTTTATCTAAACCTTTCTCATCATTAACTTTATTTTGACTATCTAATTTATCTTGTTTAATCATTTCTTTTAGTTTATCCTTAACTAAACTTTCTATTTCTTTTTCATATTGTTTTTTAGTTTCTTTTTTTTTATGATTTTCAATTATTTTTTCTTTGGTATTTTTGATATGTTTAGGTATATTTAAGAAATCTTTAACTTTATCTAAAAATGTTTTTTCAACTTCAATATCATACAAAGAAAAAGTAATATCTAAAATTTCTTTACGAGACATTTTATTATTCATAGTATAATCAACAATAATATTATTTAGTCCTTTAATAGTGTTCTCATAAGAAGTATTACTATTATCATTTAAAGCTGCTTTTGCTATGAATTTTTTTGTTTCTACAAGTTTATAAAGTACATCATCAACTTTATTATTCAATTACATACCCCCTTATATTTAAGAATTATATTTCTTATATTTTTTTTGGCTTGTTCTAAATTTTAACATTTTAATTAGAATACTTAAAATATTACCATTACCATTAGGCATAGGTAGAGTTATTAAAAATGTAAGTATAGGAAAAAATGAGAATAAAAACACTTTTAATAAACCTTTACCAAATAATCTAGCTAATAAATAACCAACAAAGATTGATATTCCTAAAAAGATAATTTCTTTAACACCATAACCTTTAAAAATCTCTCTTTTAACTCTTATGTTCTTTGGTATTAGATACATTTATATTCCCCCAATCAACATTAGTTTTATATGTAGGTGTATCATCATTTAATGATGAATAACGATTATCCATAAAGTCTTTATATGTATCAATTCTTTCTGATAAAGATGTAGTAGTATCCATATTGATATTATCACTTATATTACCAGATAAATCACTTACTTCAGGATCAGAAGAAGATATATCACTAGAACTATTATCAGGACTTTCATTATTAAGATTACTATTAGAATTATTATCTTCATTACTAGAAGCACTATTTGAAGCACTTTCTAAATTTGAAGATGAATTATCCATATTAGTATCAGCACCAGCTCCAGAACTATCACTATTTGAATTATCAGTATTAGAGTTTGAACTTGTAGAATTGTCTACTGTCTTACCATATTTAGACATAGCGATCATACTTGTACCTAAAGCAGCTAGTGTATGTAATTCACTCATATTTGCAACAGCACCAGTATTTGCATTAAGTAATGCAGAAACTAATTGAGGAGAAGCTATTATAAATAATAAAGCACCTATAACAATTAAAATGACCGACATTACATAATTTGTTCCAGATGATACTTGACCGAAAACATTAAATAAGATACCTATACATAAGTATTGAACTGTCGTGACTAAAAAAGTACCCATAACACCCTTACACCAAACTTCAAAAGCGTGTGATTTGTTTGACACTAAAGAAGTACATACAAAAGGTGCTATGGCTTTATAGAGAGCTAACTCTATAATCCTTTTAGCAACTTGTATTCCTATAAAGAAAAGAAGTACTACAACTACTAAACCTACTAGAAATATTGGAAAAGTACTAAAACTATACTTATAAACACCACTATCAAATAAACCGTCATCTTCAACTTCGTTATAATCAGCGGTAAACCAGTTTTCTATAAAATAATTTTTATGTTCTTCTTTCATCTTTTCATCATCAGCAAAAGCATTAAGTATCATTGATGACATACTAGATTCAAAAGAAGTAGCACTAGAAGTATTATTTGATGATACAGAAACAACATACTGTGTCATTTTTGAAGATAAATTATAACCCCAATTAAATATAAGTGGAATTAAAAACATCATAACGACACAAAAAATAATACCTTTAAACACCCTAGTAGGTGAGCTATTATCATCTTGTTCTACAAAGTATCTCATAATCAGTTCTAATATAACTTTTAATATTAACCAAGTACAAGCAACAATAATAGCAGATGAATAGATTTTATTTACATAAGGATTATCAAAAAATTTAAACTTCCATATATCATCAATTATTAAAAACATTCCGTCTAGTAGAAGTAATACACCTTTAGCAAGAAACCAGAAGATAGAACGGACAGCATCCATTAACCAACTTGCCGATTCTTGTTGAACGACTAATACTTGTAGCATAATATTACCTATATAGTTTTAGTATAATCATTAACTAATTTGATTTCTAAACTTCCAATATCTTTAAACATTCTTTTAGTTATATAAATGGCGTTAGGTGTTAGTTTTCTTTGCCAAGCAGAATTTTTTGGAGACCATTTGAAACCACGAGATTTTAATTCATCTCTTGTTTTTTCATCTGGCTTTTCATCAAAGAAAACTTTTACTCTCATATCTTCTTTATCAAAACTAACTTCGCCATTATCAAAATAATAGCGACCTGTTTCTATGTTATCTATTTTATCTAGTGTTTGTAATCTATCTTTAACAGCTTTCATATTTTGATTAGAATTAGCAAGAACATAAGGTGGTAATTGTTCTGTTTTATTAAGTCTTGCTTTTTTATTAAAATCTAAATACGATTGATGTTTAGTTTGTAAGTATTCTAACTTTGCTTCTAGTTTTTCTCTAGCTAATGGATCATCAGAACTTATTGGCTCATTATATCCATTCTTATATTTTAATATTATTTCATCTTTTGAATAAGCATTTTTCAACATATTTTCAGTATTATCATAGAACTTATTTATTTTATCATTTATTTCTTCCATTTTTTTATCCATTCTATCAGCAACTTTTTCAAACTTATTAAAATTATATTTTGCTGGTCCAGCAACATTAACAGGAACAAAATTAGCAGATATACTTAAATATTCATTATAAACATTTGTTATTAATTCTTTAAATTGTTCTGTCCTTTTTTTAACAATTTCTAATTGCTGTGGATTAAGAGTACGATTACTAAAAGTATCTATAAACTTTTTATAATCACTTTCAGCACTTTCTTTGATATGAGTACCACGATTATACATACTTAGACTATTACAACGCTCAATCAATTCATTATTTAATTCTATATTCATAAAACCCCCTTAAATTTTTATAACCCTTTATAATAACCAGATAACTTTTTATTTATATTTTCAATTTCAAATGTCTGTCTATCTATAATAGAATTAACATAAGCAATATCATTTAACTTTAAATCTCGCTTTATTAAAGTTCTTATATAATCAGACATAGAAATATCTAACTCTTGAGATCTTTTTTCTAACTTCTTTTTCAAGTCTTTTGAAATATAAAAAATAAATTTTGTATTATATCTTCTCATTTTTTTACCCCCTTAATTTTGCGACTACAATTAGTCTTTTATTACCATTATTTTTACAAGTAATTAATGTTAATATTTTTTCATTATCTACACTTTTAAAATAAGACATATCATCATCATTAATCGTATGTTTTTCTACTATTTCATAAATATATGTAGCTTTATGAGATACAATTTTAATCTTATCGCCTATACTGGAGTAGTGTAAACTTTGAAATGTATTATAAACACTATGACCGGCAATTATGAGATTACCAAATTCATCATCAATTCCAGCAGAAGTACTTAATGTTCCAACTAAACCATTATCTAGTGTTTTCTTATCTGTTCCAGAAGTTATTAATCTTTGAATACCAGATTTTAATTCTATATAACCAAGATAATTGTTAGTTAAATGTATTTCTTGTTTTTTAGGAGTTTCTACAATTTCTTCTGTTTGTTCTTCTTCAATGGTAGGTGGTGGAGTATCTTCTTCAAACATTGTTTCAATCACTTGTTTTGTTTCTTTATCTATTTTGTAATTACAATATATTTTTTTAAAACAAATAAGGGCTGATATTAAAATCAATATCAACCCTAAAATTTGTATAATCTTATTTATTTTTCTTTTTTGCATATATTAATAATCCTAAACCAAGAACAGCAGTACTAATTATAATAATTGAGCTAGTTAAATCAGTATTAAATGTTTTTGGCATTTCTACTTTTTCATTAGTCATAGTAGCTTTAACAACTTCGCCATTTTCTTTAATTTCAAAATACATTTTTTCAGTATTTAAAATATAGTCAGGTGAAGCAGTTTCAACTTCTTTAATATAGTAGCGTCCATATTCTAAATTATCAATAATGATTTTACCGTTTTCATCAGTAAATCCAGAATAGATTAATTCGTCAGTATCAGCATTATAAATTTCAATTTTAGTATTAGGAATAGGATTACTTGTTGATAAATCTACTTTAGTAAATTCTAAACTACCTTTGATTTTTTCATTTTTCATATTAGCTTTAATAACTTCGCCATTCTCATTAATTTCAAAATATATTTTTTCTTCATTTAATAAGTATGATGAATCAGAAGTTTGTTTTTCTAAAATATAGTATCTCTTACCATTAGATAAAGGTAAATCTTTAATAATAACCATTCCTTTATCATCTGTTGTATAAGTACCAATTAAAACATCATCTTCTGTATAAATTTCTATGATTGTGTTAGGTAGTGCTTTATCAGTAGAATAATCAGTTTTAGTAAATTCTAGTGTTCCTTTTGGTAGATAATTTTTTAATGTAAATGTTTTAGTAATAATAGGAGTATATTGATCCTTATATACTAATTCAAATTCATAAACATTATTATCTATTAAATGAGATAGAGAACTAGATACTTCTTTCAAAGTATATTTTTGAAGTTTCAAATTATCTAGTCTAGCATAACCGTTTTCGTCAGTAGTAATAGTTCCAACTAAATTATTGCTTTCGTCATATACTTCAAATACTACATTAGGAAGTGGTATTGTTTCATAGGTGTATTTACCATTTTCAATAACTAACTTTTCGCCAGTTTTCTTTATTTCAATAGCACCTTTAACTTCTTTATTTGTAAATCTTAATTCTAGTATTTTATCAAAGTCATCACTACTAATAATATTAGATTTCTCATTAATGCTAAATCTTAATGGCTCACTATTCCATAGATAACCATTAATTTTTTGATCTACTTCTTCAAGTTCATAATCGCCACTATTAAGTGGATATGGTGTAATTAGCGTACCAGTATCATCAGTTTCAAATTCACAATAAGTTTTACTATTAGGGTAAGCTACTTTTTGACATACATACTTACCAGTAGATAATTCTTTAATTTTGAATTTTATACCAGCTATAGCAATTCTATTACCAGAATCATCAACTTTAATAATTTTTATTCTTGAAGTTATTTCAGCATTACTAAATACTTTATTAATAGTAGGACCACTTTCTGTTATAGAAAATTTATAATCGTCAATCTTTTCAAAACCACTAGGTGTTGATAATTGTCTTAAAATATAATCCCCAAATGGTAAAGTGAAGTAAATTTTACCGTCGCTATCTGTTTTTAAAGTTTTGATTAAATTATTGTTGTAGTCATATATACCAAATTCAACATTTACTTCTGGTGTCATTATTTGAGTTTTATTAGAAGCTACAACTTTTGTTATTTCATATTTTCTTTCAATAACTTTATTACTAATATTTATACTAGCAAGTAAATTGTCTTTATCTAATTTAAAATAATATTTTTCAGTATTTAGAACATAACCTTTTGGAGCTTCAAGTTCTTTAATGTAGAATACATTTAAACTAGGAAGATAATCACTTATTGCATAAGAATTACTATCAGTAGTTAAAGTAGTAATTAAATTATCATTAACATCATAAACGCCAAATTTAGCACCAACTAAACTAGCTTGACCGCTTGGTGTAGTTGTACCAGTATCAGCGTCAGTCTTAATAATTTCAACACGACCACCTTTAACATTTAATTTAACTTTTGCTACTACTGGATCGTGTACGCCAAATATTCCCATTTTTTGACTTTTACTATCTTTACCTACAAAGATCATTGTAGGATCAGAAGTATATGTCTTTTTAATTAATGATACAGTAATCTCACCAACAGTATTAGGAGTTATATTTAATGTATTTCCATTAATACTAGAAGTAGCATTATCACTTTTATAAATTTCATATCCAGATAATACACCAGTATTATCAGTAAATGATACTGTTTGACCTATGATAGCGTCTTTTGTTTCATTGTTAAAAGAAGGCATTTTATAATGTGAGTTTACTAAAGACATTATGGCATTTCTTTCTTTATTAAGATTTATAAAACTACCATTACCATATTTTTCAGTCCAGAACTCTACAATTTGACCGCCTGTTGTTTCCCAAATTAGAGATTGAGCTGCGGCTCTATATCTTAAAGTTTGATGTCCCGGATAATTATATCCATAGTATCCAATTAATCCAATCTTTTGATTTATTTCATCAGAGTATGGTGAGTTGATATAACCAACCGCACCGTCGTAATCGTGAATAGTAATATTTACACCCGGCTCTATACAATAAGCAGCTTTACCGTCCATATCATATAGTTTCCATTGAGCCGACATATAAGGTTGTCCGCCACCACGACGAGTATAAAAATAACCGTCAACCGCTGTTTCAGTTAGTGTAGCAGCAAAGACATTTGTAAAACCTACTAAAAATGAAAATGCACCAACTACTAAAGCTAGCACATTTTTTAAGTTTAATTTCAATTTTCATTCCCCCTTTAATTAATATAAAAAGCGACCAAAATTAATTGATCGCCTTAAAAATTTTATTTGTAATATTTATAAGTACCGTCATTATAAAAAACTTGTATTTTATAACCAACCAATTTACCATTATATGCAAATTGTTTACAAGATGTATTTCTAATATTATCTGTATCAGATAAAGCAACATCAATACTATCAGTATGACATTTGTTAAATTCATCAGCTTTATAATCTATAAAATTAACTAGATTATTATATTCGTTATCAACTTCAGGTACTTGTTCTATTACATCATTTGTTTTAGTTTCATTTTTATTTGAAATATTATTTATTTGTTTTTCTTCATTTCGATTGGATTCTTGTTTTTGTTCTGGAATAGTATTTTTTATTTCTTCATTTTTATTATTTATTACTTTGTTATTTGAAGTGTTATTTTCTTTAAGTTCTTCTTTAGATTCATTATCATTTATTATAGATGATATTAATTCTTCATCAATAACATTTTGCTTTTCTGTTTCTATATTTTCTTGAGCTACTGATTTATCACTTTTGAGTTTATTACTATTGTAATGAATACCCCTTACATAAGCACTTATAAAACCTATAAAAACAATTACTAAAAATACTTTTAAAATTTTTCTTAACATAAGACACGTCCTTTCTTTACAAACACTATAACGCGCTTTTAAAAAAAATACAGCGCCTAAAATGAAATTTTTATATATTTTTTTATACTTTTAGTTCTTTTTCTGTTGAAATGTCATCTTTTATTGACTTTGAAGATAAAAAAGTTATCCTTTCAGCAATTATAGAAATAACATTATCTTTACTTTGTAATCTACCTTTGACACCAATCAAATCGCCCTTACGACAATATTGTGATGTAGTTTCAGCAATGCCATTCCATATTGCAACTGGGAAGAAGTCTGTCTCATATTCGCCATTAGCATTTTTAAATGGTCTTTGGACTGCTAGCGTAATATTTGATACTTTTCCTTTTTCAGTTTCTTTAAGTTCTGGATCATTAACAATTCTACCTATAATTAAAGATTGATTCATCATTCGCATACCCCCTTAAATTCTAAATTTAATCTTATTTTTTCTAATTCTATTAGAAGTTTCTTTAATCTATTTTGATCTAAAGAATTTCTATATCTTTTTAATTTCATTTTTTTATAAAATATGTTAAGTAAATTTTCTACAAAGATAATATCATCTAAACCGTCGATTATCTTTTTTTCAACAAAGTAGTTATCAATATCTCTTTCTACTATTTTAAAGTACTGACAAGTTTTTATAATTTCTTTTACAAGTTTGTATTGATCCATAATCTTTTATTTGAAGTAAGCTAAAAGCCAATTAACAAATTGAACTACAACAAAAACACATACACCAGCTATTAGTGTTGTACGTATCTTACGAAGTGAAGCAGCTTTTTGATGATCTTCTGATGAGACCATATACATAATGCAATCTTTTAAAACAAAAAATCCCGTAGCACCAGCCACGAACATTTTTAAGTAATTAGTTGCGTCTCCAATAAGACGCAGTATATCATTTAAAATACTATCCATTTAATTATATAACCCCCTTTAAAATTTATAAGTTTACTAAATTTTTAATATATATATTTTTTTATTTTGTTGTAATTCATAAAATTAAATAGTTTAGTCAATATTTCTATATGTGCTTTCTTCAAAGATATTAATTATGATTCTAACTATATTTATAAAAACCAACCCCCTTAATTCTTTAAATCAGTACTTTAATTTTTTCTAACACCTCCAATCTAAATTAGTGCATTAAAAAAAGTGCCACTTGCGACACCTTATTTAAAACACCTATCATCAAGACCAAGAGCGGATACGAATTTGATACAAGCACTTTTTTTGATATATCTAACTTTATCTTTACCATAAGATATTATATCCATAATTTCATCTTCATCTTTACATTTGTAAAAAGTAAGATCAAATACTTGTAATTCAATATCATTAAGTTTTCTTAAAGCTAAAGTTATTTTAGATAATAATCTTTTTCTTCTATTTTCAAGTTTTGTTTCTAACATCATATTTCTTAATACGCAGTTTTCTACAACTGAATTATTAACAGGTACAAATTGCTCATACCTTACACGATAGTCAGCTGTTATTTTCGGTAAAGAAATTTTATCATCAGTTCTTTTTAGATACTTAAATAACTTGAAAATATCTGTGATTATGTTTTTAAGTTTAACATAATCATACATTAATAGTTCGTCCTTTCCTAAAAGTGTGTTCTTCATATACTCATTCCCCCTGATCTAAATGTGTATCCAAAGTAAAAGAGCAACAGATACCGAAAGACATAGTCTCGCTAATACCCATTGCTCTAAACATCAATATTTTATTACTTGATTTATTAATAGGAAATTTTGGGGAAACAAACCCTACATTTTTATTTTTGCTAAATAAGTTAGCTTGATAATAAATGTAAGAAAATGCAACCATATATCCAATCCCCCCTTAATTGAAAAGGAAGCAGTGCGTGTTAAGGTCATAGAAATAACCAAAACAAAGGATACGTACTACTTCCTTAACATCATAATTCATAAATCAATTTAATTGTTGTTTATGATATACCAAAATTTACCAAAAATCAAGCGGTTTCAATGAATTTTGCTTGAAAAATCAAGAAAAATGACTGAAACAACTAAAAATTGATATTTAGATATGAAAAAACATTACTTCAAACATCAAAGTATTTCACTTGATATTTGAAAATAATGTCTCTCTGGATACATTTATTTCATATCTTAACATAATTATATCATAGCTTTGTTTATAGTCAATAAGGATAATTTGTCTTAAAAAATGCGATAAAAATGTCTTGTTAAAATCTCGTAAACACTTGTAAACACTAGGATTAATAAAAAAGATACTTTTGGTAATAATAACATATTGACAGGTATAGATATTTTTTTAGTACAAAAAAACATAGTCTTGCAATACTAATTTAGTCTTGTGTGATTAACAGATTTAAAGGATTAACCATTAAAATTATTATAGGTGGTGGTAATATGAAGATAAATGACGCGATTGCTAAAAGAATTAACGATTTATGCAATGATAAAGAATTAGCATACCAATTAAATAAATCTGATAATATATCAACAAATAAATTAGCAAGTTTAAGTTATATAACTCAAAGTACAGCTCAACACTTAACTGATGGTAGAAGTAAAAATCCAAAAATGTTAACTATTGCTAGAATAAGTAATGGATTTGGAATCAAATTAAAAGATTTTTTTGACGATCCAGTATTTGATGATATTGATTTAGGAAATTAAGAATTGTTTTAAAAATAGTTCTTTTTTTATTCAAAAATGATAAAAATCGACTATTTTTGTTATAAATTTAGCTATTTTTGTCAAAAAAATAGTCATACAAGACTAATATATATAAAATTTGAAAAAAGTATGATATAATTAATACAGATAGTACTTTAGGATATGTGTCATATAGAAAAGTATTATAATAGGAGGTAATTATGGATCAAGTAGAAGAAAAGGAAATAGAAATTAGCAGAGAGTATGATTATTCTAATTCTGTTCCAGAAGTTCAATTCATTTCTTTTTTAGCACAATATTGTGATTCTTATTATAAACAATTAATTAAAATGTGTGAGGAAGATGAAGAAAAGAATACAAAACTAAAATCTGAATATAGGAATTTTCAATATAAAAAATCATTTGGTTCAAAATTTGAAGTTGCTATAAAAGAAAAAGGAAATAGTATTTCAAATTTATCGTGTAAAACTTATGATTCATTTGTTGAAGCTGTTAATTCAGGACATTTAAACAATGTTGAGAGTGTGGTAATAACTTTAGATTTATCATTTAAAAGAGGTAAAGATATGGCTACAAAAGAGCACGAAAATTTATTTAAAATATCTTTTAAACCATATAACATTGTTTTTACTCGCAAATCAAATTATGCGGATTCTAATATGGATCAAATAGAAAATGTTATAAATGAAATTTTGAAAAAGTTTAAAGTACAGAATACTATATTTTGTACTAAACAATAAATAATATGTATTGCTACTAATGGGAGGTAATTAAGATGTATAACGACACAATTAAAGCTGAAAACAAAATAATCAGTAGTGATGATTTAACACAAATATTTCAATTAATGGGAGAAACATTAAAAAAATATCTTAAAGTTTCTCAACAAGAAGAAATGCAAAATAGAATGTTAGATACACCATATCAAAATTATACTTTTAAAGATGAAGGAAGTAAAATGAAAGTTACTGTTGATTTCTATGATAATACCAACGTTACTTTTGATAACTATGATAATTTTATGGGGATATTTTATAGTAGAGTGGAAGAAATAAAAACTATGGATATATATTATGCATTGAACTATACAGTTATGACGCCTGCACCAAATAGAAGTAGAAACTTTTATACACAATCAATTCAAATGCATATTAATGAAAATAAACTGGATATTACATTGAATTTAAAAAGTGCAGATCCTAAACTTGATGAAATATATAACTTTATTAAAAATAAAATTTTGAATGCTCCAGAAAAGTATGACGAAGTAATTAGAAACAAAAATAAAATTATAAACACTGTTTCATTTGGTGCCGGAATGATACCAGGAATAGTTATAACAAGTTTATTGCTATTTATTCCAGTTGTTAACAATATAATACTTAAAGGTTATGTAGTATATCCGATTGTTGCGGTGATTCTATCATATATGATTGGTAGTATGATTTCTTCATCAAAATTGGATAAATACTATGAGCCAATAGTACCTAGCAAAAAATATGCTGGTTATGATTCAACAAATTATAAAAGAATTTACAAAGATGATATAGATTCTTTTGTTGGTACAAGTGAAATATTGATAGGCAAAAAGATTAATAATTTAGATAATCGTAGAATGATTAAAAAAGTTTATGAAAAATATAAAGGTTTAATTCCAAAAGAATTAATTGCATTATTAATTGTTACTGTAATAGTTATAATTATTGGATTGTTTATATAAATTAAAGAACTTGGAAGGAGGTGTTTTAGATGGATAATCAATTATTTAAAACTGATGTTGAAGTTAAAAAAACTATTGATTCAATAAAAGCTAATGTTGAAGAAATTTTAGCAAGTAATTCTAAAGATTATTACGGATCAACATTTATGAATATGACAAAAGACTTTTTATATTTGCAACAATTAAATAAGCATTACAAAGAAGTACCTGAATATGAGGAAGCTAAAAAATTAATTGAAAGCATTGCAAATAAGGATCAACGTTTTGTTGAATATTTCAAACAATTTGTTAATGAAAAATAAAAACTGCTTTTATTTAGTGCTACTGTAATTTTGAATTCTTGGTATAAGCATTTAAAAGGTTATAGTTATATAGTAGCTATAACCTTTTCTGTTAGGAGGAAAATAAAATGAAAAACATAGATAAATTCAAAGGTTGTTTAATAGGTGGTGCAGTTGGTGATGCTTTGGGATATCCTATTGAGTTTGTAAAACTAGCTAAAAATGAAAGAATAACCAAGTACGAAAATAAAGGAATTATTTCGGACGATACACAAATGTCTTTGTTTACTGCAAACGGATTATTATGGAGTGAAACTAGATTTAGTATGAGAGGCATAGCACCAGATGTATCCGATTGTATATATTTAGCTTATGTGGACTGGTACAAAACACAAAAAAGAAATAATAATGAAATAAAAGTGTCTTGGCTAGCAAGTATTCCAGAACTAAATGTTAATCGTGCTCCAGGAAATACTTGTTTAAATGCTTTAGGAAGCAATAAAAAAGGTACTATTGAAAATCCTATAAATAATAGTAAAGGTTGCGGAAGTGTAATGCGTGTTGCACCGATTGGTTTATTTTTTGAGCCACAAATAAAATCATTACACGAAATAGGAAAATATGGAGCAGAAGCTGGAGCAATAACACACGGACATCCTTTAGGAATAATACCTTGCTATGTTTTGACAATTATAATAAATAATCTTGCTTATACAAATAAAACGATTGAAGAAGCAACAGATGAAGCTATTGAAATGTTAAAAATAAATTTTGATATTTTTGACAAGGAAAATAGAGACTATTTTATTACTTTAATTAACAAAGCAATAAAATTAGCACATAACAAATTTATTAGTGATAAAAAAGCTATTGCAGAATTGGGCGAAGGATGGGTTGCTGAAGAAGCTCTTGCTATAGCTCTCTACTCTACAATTAAATATAGCAACAATTTTGAAAAAGCAATTATATGCTCAATAAATCATAATGGAGATAGTGATTCCACTGGTGCCATTGCAGGAAACATTATTGGAACTTATTTAGGATATAATAAAATTCCTAGTTATTATATTGAAAATTTAGAATTAAAAGATATAATTTTAGAAATTGCTGAAGATTTGTATAAAGGTTGTCCTATAAGTGAGTATTCAAATGATAAAGATGAATACTGGCAAAGTAAATATCTATATCTAAAAAGAGATTTATCTAAAAAATAGAAAAATTAAAAAAAAGAAAAATATATGATAATGGTAAAGTTATTTTAAATGAAAGGAAGTAGATAAAAAATGAATGAAAAAATAACAGAAATAATATCTGAATATAAGAAAAAAACAGAAAAAGAATGCTGTTTTATAAATTATTCAAATGAAGCACCAAGTATATTGGATGATAAAATTGGAGGTAAGCCATATTTACCTATTGGAGAAGAATATCCAAAAGATAAATATGGAGACCCTATGGCTTTAGTTATACAAATAAATTTAACAAAGTTAAATTTAGCTGGTTATCCAAAAGGTATTTTAGAACTATTTGTTACAACTAATGAAGATGATCTTTTTGACTTTGAAGTAGCTGATGGAAGTTTTGAGACTAGATTATTTAAAGAAGGACTAGAATATCAAACTACACTACCAGAAGTTGAATTAAAACCCTTTTTAGTAAATGGACCTTTTAAAATAGAGTTTCATAAAGGAAAAATGAGTATGCCATATAATATGGGAGATGACGAAGCTATAAATATGTTGTTAAATTTATTTGAGGAAAAATTTAATGTAAAAGTAAATTATCCAATGGAATTGAAACAATTATTTGGTGTAGATTATTACGATTTACAAGATAAATTAAAAGATGATTCCGAATTTTCTTCTCACATAGGTGGATATGCTTCCTTTGCAAATGATCCGGATATAGATTATTTAACTAAAAATGAATGTTTGATTTTTCTTACTTCTGATTTAGACAAAAAATTTGATTTAGGTAATGCTTATAGTTTTTATGTATTAATCTCAAAAGAGGACTTATTAAATAATAACTTTTCGGACATTGCTTGTAACTTTGAGTGGTCGTAAAATATTAAATAGAAATGGAGGTAATTATGGAACAAGAAAGAAAAGATAATAAAATAATAATTAATGAAAAAGAATACGAAATTATTTCTTATATTTCAATAGATAGTGGTAATTTTATTGTTTATACAGACAGTAAGCAATTAGAAAACGGACAAATTGCTTTGTATGTTAATCGTGTATCACAAGAAAATAAAGAAATAATTTTAGATGAAATAGAAGATGAAGAAGTAATGCAAGTAATAAATGCGTTAAAAGAAAGGTTGGTAAACAATGAATAATACTCAAAAATATACGAGCTTGGTTGATTATTCAATAAAACTAAGCAGAAGTATGCAAAAATTTGATACTGTATTTTGGTCCAAGCCACCAAAACAAATGGGTAGTTTTAATGTAACTATGGCGAACATTGATGCAATTATTGACGATATAAAAGAAATTCAAACAATGCGTGATGAAATGAGAAAATTGGCAACTTTGGATTCTGAAGCAAAAAAAGATAATAAAAGTGCCAGAAAAGTAGCAGATCAAATTAGTTCAATTAAAACGGAGTTAAATCAAAGTTATGCAAAATTAAAAGATGAATTCTTTAAACAAATGGAACTTGCTGGAAAACAATGTCGTGAAGTAAGTCGTGCAATAAAAGATAAAGAAGATAAAGAAAGATTTAATAAAGCTAGTAGAGATTTTGAATTAATGGTATATGAATCTAGAACAGAGAGTTTTAGAATTCCATTAAATGAAACAGATGATTTGGCACAATTAAGACAAAATCAAGCAAGACAAGAACACGAAGAAAAAGAAAAACAAATTGATAGTATTGCAGATTTTGAATTACAAGGTACTGATAAATTAGAAAGTGCTTTAAGTTCGCTTACAACAATACTTGCTATGACTCCGACTGATGATTTATCAAAAGAAGTAAGAAAAGAGGTAGCACAAATTAAAAAAGCATTACCACCAAAAGTCATTGCTATAACAAAGGATAGTTTAGAACAGTTACGTCATTCTTCACATCTTCTACTCGATTTAGAACAAATAAGTGAAATTATGAAAACAACTCATTGTTTTAGAGGTAAAGATGGGAAACTACAAAAAATTAATAAACAATTAGAAAGTCTACAACCATTGTTAGAACAAGCAATTAAAGAAGAAAGAGAAAGAAATATGGGCATTAAGCAAAAACGCGACGATGTTCAAGGTAAAGTTGATTATGCAACAGATGCAGTTAAAACATATGGAGATATATTAGACGGAAATGCAAGATTAGAACAAGAACAAATACAAATTAGAAATAATACCCACGGCTTATATGCTGAAAATTCAAGATTGAAAGAAGACGAAAAAAAAGCTAATGAAGAAGCACGAGAAATACAAATGAAACCAGTTGATAAACAAGAATGGAATGACGGACTTAAAGTAGATCAACTATACGAACGTGCTAGAAATGATAGACAAGCAGTAAGAGATAATGAAGCATATATGGCTGACAAAATGGCCGAAAGATTAGTCGGAGCATTACCAGCAGAATACACTGATATGAAAAAAAGATTACAAAATGTTAGTTCATTATACCAAATGCAAATGACACAATCTCAATCATTATCAACCGGAGGTATGTCAAGATGATAGAAGAAAAGCAAAAAATATTTACATCATTTATGGATGAGTTTGTTAAATTAAATATAAATCAAAAAAACAATGAAATAATAGAAAAACAAAAAGTAATACTAGCATTTTTATTAAAGTTTGCAGCTGAAAGAGGAATACAATTTGAATTTTTAAAAAGTAAAGAAATATCTGACATTGAAGGTAATAATGGAACAAATGAAGATTATTTAGAGGCAATGATGGTTTATACGCAAAATATTGAAGAACTAATCGGGTTAATATTAGGAAGTATGCAATAAGGTGATTATATGGAAAAGTTAAAACGAAAGGATATTAGAGAAAAATTACATAATATTAATCATAGTTCGAAAGACTTTGAAAGCAATTTTGTTAATGTTATTGAAGATTGTATTTCTAATCATAAATTCGAATCAAATGAGGACTTTCTATTCTGTGGAAGAAAAAAATTTCTATATGACGAATTTTATGAATATTTAGATAATAAAGAAAAACACGAAAAAGAAAATCCTATACACTTTGCTATCATTAATTTAGAAGAATTTATTTGTGATGATAATTTTGTTTTTTGGCAAGATGTTGATAAAAGTAAATGGAAAGATGGGAAAGTAATTGATGGGAAAGATTTTGTAGAAATAAGAGATAAAAATGATAAGTATTCTGCGTCAGGATATATTTGCCTAGAAGAAAAAGAATATATTATAAAAATGCTTAACAGAATCAAAAAAGAATTATTTAGAACTGATAAATTTACTTATCAAGAAGGCGATATTAAAATAGTAGATTGTATATGTGAATTATGTTCTCATTATAACAATGGTAAAAGAAGTAGTGTATGTCCTACTGATTTATTAGATAAAATTAAAAATAATGAGATTAGGTGCCCCGTTTTTGATGAAGAAAATTCATTTGAAAATATTATGAAGAAAATTGATTCAAATTAAACTGATCTAAAAATTATACTTTATCTTTACGCTGATTTTAAAATAACCGTTTAATAAGTAAGAAAGGAATGAAATTTAAATGAATAATAATATAGTCTTATTTAAATCAACTGGTGAGGGTTATGAAATAACTACTATTAATGAAAATGGAGATGTTGAATACAAAAAAAGTAATTCAAGTGATAAAAAAATAGTTCATATAGATTTTTTTAATGATTTAGTGAATGAATTAAATGATGCTTTTGAAAAAATGCAATACGTTTATGATAATGAAAAAAGTGAAACATTTTGTGTTAGATATAGAAATTATGATTTTTATAGTTTTGATTTATATTTAGATATTATATTAATGATTAGAAATAACAAATTAAAAAAGCTATCTGTTTATGAGAAATATAAAGAATTAGAAAAAACGCAAGAAAAGCAAAATATTTCAACAATTTTAAACAAATTAGAAAATGAAAAAAATATAATTGATATAATAGATGTTGATTCAACATTAAATGATGAAAGAAATATTATATTATTTGATTTGATTAATAAAAATGAGTTTCGAGTTGGAGAAACAAGGTTTTTTTCAAATACTGTTGATGTAAATGAAAATGTAGAGATACCAGAATATTTAATATTTGTTGGACAAATAAATTTGGAAGAAGTGTCAAAGTATGATATAAATAAATTATTACCTAAAAAGGGAATGCTGTATTTTTATATAAGTCCATTATTCTATAATGATAAAATGTATGACTTTGGAAAAGTTATTTATGTTCCTTCAGCAGAAGATTTAGTAAGAAAAAAAGTATCTATGTCAGAAGAAGAAACAATGGATACTTTTGGAATAAACAATATTAAAAATTGCAATGAGAAATTTAGTGATAGATATTATTTTGAAAAAGGGGAAAAAAAATATTCACATTTTTCTGGAGAAAAACTTAATAAAATATTTGGATTTTATACTGATTGTCAAATGGATGAGGGAGATATAAGGAAAGTATCTAATAAATATATAGTGTTATTACAATTAGGAACGCAGATATATGGAGAAGGAGTTACTACATTTTTAATAACAGAGGAAGATTTGAAAAATAAGAATTTTGATAATGTTATTTATCAATATGTTCAATCATAAATTCTTATTAAATTGATTTTACTATAATAAAATAATTAAATATTATATGAGGAGGATTTAAGAAAATGGAAATAATCGTACAAGGAAAAGGAACAGAATACTTTACACCTAATGAGGTAATTTTAAATATAAGTTTTAATACAAAAGGTCAAAGTTATGAGGAAGCATTATCAGCTGGAGTAAATAACGTTCAAAAATTTGTTAATGAGTTATTATTACAAAATGGTTTTACAACAGATGATATGAAAACAAGAAATTTTGTTGTTAAAGAGGACAAAAAATATAATGAAATGACAAGGACATATATATTTGATGGATTTTCATTTAATCAAAGTGCAACTTTAAAATTTGATTATGATAAAGAAAGAATGGCAAAAATAATTGAAGCATTGTCTAAATTAGATAATGCACCATCTTGTCAAATAAACTTTGGAGTAAAAGACGCAAAGGAATGTAAAAGAAAAATACTTGCAAAAGCATACAAAGAAGCAGAGCTACAAGCTCAAGCTATTGCTGAAGCAGCTGGAAAAAATTTAAAACAATGTGTAAAAATTGATTTCAAACCATTCACTACAGAATATGTATCACGAAGTGCCATTGAATCTGATATGATGTATGCAAAAGATATGAGACTTGGTGCTGCACCAGCAATTATTAATACATTTACACCAGAAGATATTGAATTATCTGAAACATTGTATTGTTTATGGATAACAGAATAAAAAATAGCCGATATCAAATCGGTTATTTTTTATATTAATAAAGGAATAATGCTTGAAATTACAATTAATTCTTTTAAATGATTTATTTTATCGAGGAACCGGACCTACCGGACCTCAAGGAATACAAGGGGAACAAGGACCTACGGGACCTACCGGACCTCAAGGAGCTCAAGGAATACAAGGGGAACAAGGACCTACGGGACCTGCCGGACCTCAAGGAGCTCAAGGAATACAAGGGGAACAAGGACCTACGGGACCTACCGGACCTCAAGGAATACAAGGGGAACAAGGACCTACGGGACCTACGGGACCTACCGGACCTCAAGGGTTACAAGGCGAAACTGGAGCAAGCGGAGAAACTCCAACATTAGAAATTGGAACCATTACCACAGGAGCACCTGGTACAGAAGCTACAGCTTCAATAACTGGAACAGCACCTAATTATGTTTTAAACTTAACAATTCCTCAAGGCCCAACAGGACCTCAAGGATTACAAGGTGAAACAGGTCCAACTGGTCCAACTGGCCCAACCGGCCCAACTGGTCCTACTGGATAGAATAATATACAAAATAAACTTCAATATAACTATGATAACAATTGTTACCCAATGTAATTACCAATGCTTATTTAATACTTAAAATAAGCTAAGAAATAAGACTTGGTTTTTCCAAGTCTTATTTTGACCAATCAATTGGTACAAGCCCATTTTTTATTAAAAATTCATTAGTTTTAGAAAATGGCTTACTGCCAAAAAATCCTGAATAAGCAGAAAATGGTGAAGGATGAGGACTCATAATAATATAATGCTGAGGATTAGTTATAAGTTTAGCCTTCTCCTTAGCAAAGTTTCCCCATAAAATAAAAACTACAGGTTTATTTTTTAAATTAAGAAGTTTAATAATATAATCAGTCATAGGTTCCCAACCTAAGTTTCTATGACTTGCAGCCTTATCTTTTTCCACTGTTAATACAGCATTTAAAAGCAAAACTCCCTGCTTAGCCCATTCAGTTAAATCCCCATTATCCTTCGGAGAAATTTTCAAATCATCATTTAATTCTTTATAAATATTTTGTAAAGAAGGTGGTACTCTCACTCCTTTTTGAACTGAAAATGATAACCCATGAGCTTCCCCTTTACCATGATATGGGTCTTGTCCCACAATTACTACCTTTGTATTTTCATAACTTGTTAATTTTAAAGCATTAAATATATAATCTTTCGGAGGATAAATTTCCTTAATCTCATATTCATGCATAATTCTTTTATAAAAGTTTTTAAACCCAGGACTATCCCAGACAACTTTTAATTTTTCATCCCAATCATTTCCTATCATTTTAAAGCCTCCCGAACTGCATGCATAATACCTTCAAAAGTATCAGATGCAATTAAAAACCTTGATGTGTGACAAAACCTTAAGTACGGTGGTAAATTATTTACCCATTCTAAAGGAAAATCTTTCTTTAACTTATTTGTATTACTATCTATAGTTACCCCTTGAGCAGCATAACCTCCTCTGCTTGATGGGTATACAACATATATTGCATCCGTAAATGGCAAATAATCTTTATAAAATAAAGGTTCATCTAAAACAATAATTCTTTTATCAACAGCATCTTCATAATATTTCTTTACTTTCAAAATATCAATTTCATGTAATTTTTCTTTATTTATCATATTTTCTAATATCTTTTTAGCAAATTCCATTGCTTCAAAAAAATTATCATCATTATCTGTTACATCTTTATTATTAAAAGTATCAATAGCTATAGCTAAAGCATTATAACTACCTGTATTGTCACATAAATCTAAGTCTTCAATTAATTTTTTATCAATACTTTCATAAATGTATTTTCCATATAAATCTTTAGCAAAAGCTCTCCATAGTTTTCCAAAAGCAGCATAAGATTGACCATTACTTCGACATTCATTATTAGCCATATGATGGTCAAACTCACCCATTCCTATATCAAAAACTAATCCATCAAAATCAGCTGGTACAACATTACTTCTTATAATTTCCAGCTTTGGATTTATAATTTTTAAAAAAGCAGCCCCAAAAACATCATCAGCATGAAACTTGCCAGCATGAGTTAAAGCCACTTTCATATTTCTTATTTCATTTACTTTCATACAACCTCACTTATGATACATTTCATGATTATTTATCTTACAAGCTCTATAAATTTGTTCAAGTAAAATACCACGAAATAAGCCATGTGGAAAAGTCATCTGTGAAAAACTAATTAATTCATTACAAAGACTTCTAGCCTCATCATTTAAACCTAAAGAACCTCCAATTATAAAAGTTATATTACTATTCTGAGGTAAAATTTTATCTATTTTATCAGCAAATTCTACACTTGAATACATTTTACCTTTTAAATCTAAACCAATATTATAATCACTAGTCTTTATATTCTTTATTAAATTACTTATTTCTTTATCATAATTTACATCATCTTTTAATTCTATTATTTCTATCTTTATATACTTTCCAATTCTTTTCTTATAATCATTTATAAGTTCATCCAAATAATTTTCTTTAATCTTTCCTACACATAAAATCTTTATCATATTTCAATTACTTCCGTTTTTTCATTTTGTTTTGCACAAACTATATCATGAAAATCAATCCCATAATCTAAAAATGTATTATTAATTGTTTCCATAGCAATACTTTCCAAATTGTTTGTTTCACTTAAATGGATTAAAACTATTTTCTTAGTTTTATCTCCAATCAATTTAGTAAGATAAAATGATGCTGCCTTATTAGACAAGTGGCCTTCATCAGAATAAACTCTTCTTTTTAACCATTCTGGATAAGGACCGTTCATTAATAATTCTAAATCATGATTACTTTCAAATAGATATATATCTAAATTTTTTAAATACTTAAAGTTTTTAGCATTAACATAACCTGTATCAGTAACGTATGCTATTTTTTTACCATCACATTCAAATACATAATTTCTAGAATCCGGTGCATCATGGCTAGATTTAAATGATGTTATATGAATTTTATCTAAATCTATTTCATCTTCAAGTACAATTATATGTTTATAATCTTTTACATCTTCAATTGAATAAAACATTTTTTCACTCACTATTAAAGCAGCTCCAGTTTTATCAAGCAAAGTTTTCAATGCTGATACATGATCTTTATGATTATGAGTTATAACTACATAATCTATTGTTTTTACATCAACACCAATATCTTTTAAATTTTCATTTATATACTTATAATTTCGTCCAGCATCTAACAAAAATCTTTTATTATTTATTTCTAAATAAGTAACATTTCCTTTAGAGCCAGATGATAATACTACTACTTTCATTAGAATCTTATATACCTCGTTGGATTTTGGAATGAATATGCTCCATGGAATGGCCATCCGATTGATACCCCGAAATGAAGGTGGGTACCAGCAGTTGGATTATATTTATTTGGTGCCGGAAGAACATATCCTGTATTTCCCATTTCGCCAATTTGGTCTCCTTTCTTAACAGTTTGACCTTCCACAACTGTAGCTCCATACATATGAGCATATTGTGTATAAATATTATTTTCATGTTCAATTATTACATAGTTACCATCGGTACTTCTATAACCAACTTCAACAACAGTACCTGGAGCAACCGCAAATATTCTTGACCTATAACCAGTACCAGAAATATCGATACCATCGTGGTGTTTTCCCCATCGCCATTGGAAAGGACTTGTAATAACATATGGATATTCAGTTGGATAACCCCATCCACTAGTTGGATAATAATAACCATTTGTTCTTCTACCAATTGTATATTGTTCTTGAACCATTTCTCTAATTACTTTACGGTCTTTAATTTCAACACCAGTTGAACGTTCACCATTAATAACCTCGTAAGTACTATGGATTAATGTTATACCATTAACACCAGGTCTTGTTGGTTCTTTATAACTTGGTTCCTTCGTATTATCAACAATTGGGTCTGCTGTTGTATATGGTGTAATATTTTCATTTATTTCATAAACACTATAAGTTAAAGTAATAATAGGATTAATAATTGTAATATTAACCACACTACCTACTGCAAGCATCGCATCCTCACTCTTATATTTAGGATTTGCAATCAAAAATTCCTGAGAGTTCATTTTATTATCTTCACTTATACTTGCAATACTATCCCCAGATTTAACTGTATACGTATCCATTTTAACATCTGGGCCAAATAACAAATATTGACTTAAAGACTCAGAATCAGTATAAATTTTATTTTTAACACTAACATATCCTTCTTTTATAGTTATTGTTTCATTAAAATACATATTTTCAATAATAGAACCTATTTCATTTATACTTCTATGTCCATTATTATAATCATTTAATTCTTCTTCAGTTACAAATGATAAAACATATTTTTTTAATGAATCTTCAAATACTTTTTTATCTAAAACATTAATAACAATATTTTCTTTTTCTTTATCATCACTTTTTATTGTAATAATATAACCTTTTATAGTAAAATCATCTGCATTTTCAATTTTTTGATATATTTCCTCTACCCCCATATAGTTTTCATCAAATGTTTTTGTTTCCACTATATCAAGTCCATCCGGAGGATAAACATAATCAACACCATATTGATCTTTTATATTTTGTTGTTCTTTATTAATTAAACTATATAATTCATTTTCATCTTTAATTAGCCCAATTTCTTTTCCATCCAAATAAATTTGATAAGCTTTGCTTGCTTCATCAAACTTATAATCATTTTTTTCATTTACAAAATACAAAACAATAATTAATATTGATAATATAGCAGTTATAACTTTACTTTTATTATTCATTTTCATCTCCAGCTGCTTTTAATTGACTCTTAAAACTACTCATATTAAGTTCAAATAATAAGTTAACTGTTCCAAGTCCTCCTTTTCTGTGCTTAGCAATTATTAATTCTGCTGGCACTATTTTTTGATTAAAATCTTTTGCTTTTTCATAATAATCTTTACGATTTATGAATAAAACCATATCGGCATCTTGTTCCAAAGACCCAGATTCACGCAAATCCGCAAGCATTGGTTGATTACTTTCTCTTTTTTCAGCACTTCTTGATAATTGCGATAAGGCAATAACTGGTACCCCTAACTCTAATGCCATAGTTTTAAGGGAACGAGATATTTCTGATACTTCCACTTGACGAGATTCAACCCTTCTTGACCCAGAACTAACTAATTGTAAGTAGTCGATTACTACTAAACCTAAACCATCTTCACTATTAGCAAGTCTTCTACATTTAGCACGTATCTCTTGAGCAGTAACGCCAGCATTATCTTCAATATATATATTTGTATCAGCAAGTTGTGATAATGCTTCATTATATCTTTTCCAATCCTTTTCTTGCATATTACCAGTTTGCAACTTATAAGCATCAATTTGACCAATCGAAGAAATCATACGATTAATAAGCATTTCCGCTGACATTTCTAAGTTAAATATAGCAACAGCTTTTTTTGTATGTGTTGCAGCATAAGCAGCCATATTTAAAGCAAGTGCAGTTTTTCCCATTCCTGGACGAGCAGCCAAAATAATCATTTCTCCACTTTGTAATCCAGTTGTTATTTTATCAAAATCAGGAAAACCAGTTTCAATACCTGTAATACTTCTCTTATTTTTAGCAAGTTCTTCCAGCTTAGCTTGAGCTCTTCTTAAAATTTCACTAATTGGCACAAAGTCACCAACACTTCTTGCTCTAACAACATTTAATATATTTTTTTCAGCATTATCAAGTAAACTATTTACATCTTCTTCATCATATGTCTTAGTTATAATATCACTAGCTGTTTCAATTAAATTTCTTCTAACAGCATAATCTTTGATAATTTTAATATAAAAATCTAAATTAGCACTTGTTACTACACTATCAATTACTTCAGTAATATAATCAAGTCCAACAGCATTAAATTTCTTATCTTTATCTAGTTCATTTCTAAGAGTTGTAATATCAATCGGTGTCTTACTCTCATGTAAACTTTTTATTGCATTAAATATATATCTATTTCTCTCATCAAAGAACATATCACTTGTTACTTCTTCAACTATCTTACTAACTTCATTATTATTTAAAAAAGCAACACCTAAGACACTCATCTCAGCTTCTTTATTCTGAGGCATACTTCTTGCCATAAACCCTCCTATTTAACTAATTCAACATTCAAGTCAAATTTAACTTTTTTATGTAGCTCAATACTTACTTTAGTAACACCTAAACTACTTATTGCAATCTCACTTTTAATACATTTTTTATCTATTTTATAACCCATATCTTTTAACTTTTCAGATATTTGTTTATTAGATATTGTACCAAATACTTTATCAGATGTACCAGTTTTAACTTTAAAAGTTATAGTTTTACCATCTAACTTTTTCTTTATTTCATTTAAGCTTTCTACTAAAGCATCTTCATTTTTTTGCTTTAGATCTAATTCTTCATTTAATATTTCACTACTTCTTTTTGTATAAGGAACAGCTAAATTATTCTTAATTAAATAATTATTAGCATAACCATCACTTACATTAATTACACTATCTTTTTTACCTTTTCCTTTTACATCACTTAATAAAATTACTTTCATCTAAATAACCTCCTTTAAGTAAATAATATTATAACATTTTTTAATTCAAAGAACAATTCTAAAGTACAAATTTTGCACTTTGAATATCTGTTGTTGTACTTTGAAAATTAAAATCTAAAATATATAAATGGATTATAGCTAGATGCTAAAATACCCACTATACTAAGAATAAATAATACAAGTATTATTATATCACTCATTTTATTTTTCTTATCTAACATATTTTTAAAAATCGGCGTACATGCAAATATTGCTAAAATAAATACTAGTATTGTTCTTACTCTAATTATTTGATAATGACTAAATACACTTAAGTTACCAAATCCATGCGCACCAAACAATGTTTTAATTGCTTCCACTAATACACTTGTATCCGTAAAATAAAATATTATAAAACCAAAAGTTACTAAACTAAATGTATAAATATGTCCTAAAACTTTTGGAAGTTTATCAATATTTTTAAATACAAATTTTTCTAACACTAATAAAACAAAATAGAAAAGTCCCCAAAAAACAAAGTTCCAACTAGCACCATGCCATAAACCAGTCAAGGCCCACACTACAAATAAATTAAATATATGACGCGCACCTTTACATCTATTTCCACCTAAGGGAATATAAACATAATCTCTAAAGAATGTAGATAATGAAATATGCCATCTTCTCCAAAATGAAGTTATACTGCGAGCAATATATGGATAGTTAAAATTTTCTAAATAATTAAATCCAAGCATTTTACCTAAACCAATTGCCATATCACTATATCCACTAAAATCAAAATAAATTTGAAAAGTAAAAGCTATACCACCAACAACCATTCCAATAACACCTAACTCGGCAATACTAGAACCAAATAAAGTATCAGCAACATAAGCCATTTCATTTGCTATTACAACTTTTTTAAATAACCCAATAATAAATCTTCTAATACCTGTTGCAAAGTTTTCAATGGTTTCATGCCTTTCATCAAGTTCTTCATTAACAGTTTCATACCTAACTATAGGTCCCGCAATAAGCTGAGGAAAAGCACTAATATAACAACCTAAATTAATAATACTTTTTTGAACATTTACTTTACCTTTATAAACATCAATAACATAAGTAAGTATTTGAAATGTATAAAAACTAATACCTATTGGTAAACTTATACTTAAAAACTTAATATTTAAATTAAATAAATTATTTATATTATCTAAAAAAAAGTTAGTATATTTAAATATAAAAAGTAATCCTAGATTAAATACTAAATCAATTATTAACCATTTCTTTTTACTACTACTTTTATCCATTATTAAAGCTATATAATAATTAACTAAAATAGATAAAATCATTAGAATGACATAAATTGGTTCCCCATACCCATAAAACATTAATGAAAATATAAGCAAAACTATATTTCTTGTCTTTCTTTTTTGGGGTACAAAGTAACAGATTAAGAATATTGGAAAGAAACAAAATAAGAAAATCAAACTAGAAAATACCATTATTTTACTCTCCCTTCAAAATCATAATCATATTGGTCAAACATACTTGAACCACCTTCATATAAGAATAATACTTTAGAAATATTATTATCACTAACATACTTACTTAAATTAAATTTTTTATTTTTATATTCATCATATCTTAAGTTAATAACATGTGTTTTATTAAAAGAACTAGCTATTAAATAATCTATTTGCCAAGAATAAGAATCTCCGATAATAAGTAAGTTTTCCTTATCACTATTATGATAATCATAAACTACATTTCCATATTGTCCATTAAAATATTGAACATAATAATCATAATATTTATAACTTCTATCTAATCTAATTTCTCTAGGTTTAAATAAACTATCAGCTTTTTTACCATTTACATAAACATCATAATCTAATTTTATATCAACATCACTAATATAATCATTTATATTATCATTTAAAGCAGTCTTAGCTAAAGAACCATAATACATTCTTTCTTTATGTTTTACAATATTTAAATTATTTATTGCATCAATATTAAGCATATCACAAATATCTTTATAGCCATCTAGTGCTCCTTTTATTGTCCAATGATGGTCAGTTTTATAAAAATATTCTTTATACTCATCAATACTTTTTACATCCATTACCCTTACATTAATATTACTATCTAACTTACTTACAAACTCACCTACATAATTACTTAAATTATCTTTTTTTAATGTTGTAAACTCATATCTTGTTGGAATATAAATATTTACATCTATTCCCTTTTTATTTAAATTATTAAAAAAGTTTACTTGACTATCTAATCTTTCATCTAATTCTTTACTTGTATATTTATTAGTTAAATAATAAAACTCATTTACTTTATCATAAAATATATACTCACCATCACTATTTTTCTTAATTGGCACATCCTTAAACAGTATCTTATTGCTTGTAAAATCAACTTTGTCATACAAACTATTTATTACATTATAAAAAGGAAAATAATTCGTTACTTTGTTTTCTACGCTATTTTCTATTCTTCCTACAACATTATTTATTTTATCAACAACATTATTAACATCTTTTTCTTTATATTCTAAGAAATTATCCATATTCATACTCATAACACCAATTTTAACAAGTACAAACTTACATGGAATACATAAACAAATACCGAATAAAATAACTAAAAATACTATAACTAATTTTTTATCTTTTTGCATCATCTTCACCTACAAATATTTTATCACAATTAATAATTTAAGTATAGAAAAACTCACCCAAAGGTGAGCCAAATTATTTAACAAATGGTATTAAAGCCATAAATCTTGCATATTTAATTTGTTGAGCAATATGTCTTTGATGTTTAGCACAAGCACCAGTCATTCTTCTTGGTAAAATCTTGCCTTTATCATTAATATATTTATTGATAATCATAACATCTTTATAATCTACGCTTTTTCCAGCACACATTTGACATATTTTCTTTTTCTTACGATAAAATTCTGCCACTTTACTTATCCTCCTTTACTTAAAATGGTAAATCATCACTACTTAAAGTAAATTCATCTCCAAAGTCTTTATAAGGATCTTCACTAATGTCTGTTGTTTCAACAGCACTTGGAGCAACAGGTGCTTCTGGACTATAAGCTGTACTATTGTTGCTAGCTGGAGCACTATAATTTTGGTTAGCACTTCCACCATCATTTCTACTTCCTAAGAATTCAAAATTATCAACAACAATTTCAGTTGTATATCTCTTAGTACCATCTTGAGCATCATAACTACTATTTCTAATTCTTCCTTGAACTAAAATCATTTGTCCTTTACGGCAATATCTATTAATAGTTTGAGCACTTCTATTAAAAGCTACACAGTTAATAAATTCAGTATCTCTTTGTCCATCACGATTTACAAAATCACTTTGGCAAGCTAGTGAAAATCTTGAAATTTCCATATTACTTTGAGTCATTCTAGATTCAGGGTCACGAGTAAGTCTCCCTGTTAATATTACTTTGTTCATTATTATTCTCCTTCAACTTTGATAATTAAATGTCTTAAAACATTTTCATTAATAGAAACTTTTCTATCAAATTCTTGAAGGGTTTCATGTGTTACTTCAACAGTCATAACATAGTAGTATCCACTAACTTCTTTTTTAATTGGATAAGCTAATTTTTTTCTACCCATTTCTTTGAATTCGATAACTTTAGATGGTTTCTTGTTTATTAGTTTTTGTAAATCCTCACTAGTCTTTTTAATAGTTTCTTCATCTAATGTTGATTTAACTATAAACATAATTTCATACTTAGTCATCAATATCCACCTCCTCACGGTCTTCTCGGCTTCCTTAGAAGCAAGGAGTAATTTCTTTTACTCGCAAGTATTATAACAAATATATGAGTAAAATACAAGAAAAATGTGCACAAAAGTCATATTTCAACAATTCTTTTATACTTAAATTTAATTAAATTTAAGTATAAAAGGAAAAACTATCTTTCCCACAATACACCATAAGCATTTTTTACTTGTTCGAACTAAAACTCAAAAAGTCCTCCTTTCTGTATTTAAGTTTATACATAAGCTATCTCTTTGCAAAAATATATTTTTCCATACCAATAATTCATGTCAAAAAAAAGTTCCTTTACTTGGAACTCTTTTTCTCACTTACTTTATCTACTTTTTCTTTAATACCATCTTTCTTTACTTCTTCAACACTTTCTACTACAGCATCATTACTTACTAGAATAACTTTAGTACCAGCAACCATATCATGAAGACCACGATTATCCTTTCTAAACATAACCATTATTAAATTTAACATATATATTAAACTTGATAACATACTTATTACATAAGTTACATAATAGAATTTAACTCCACTTACAACATATACTGCTCCAATATTTATTAAACTTAACCAAATATTATTTAAAATAACAATTCTAATTAAATATTTCCAAAAGTTAAGTTTCTTTTCATTATTACTAACCACTCTTAACTTCATTATTTTTTTACCTAATGTTTGACCATTCATAACAAGTGGTAAAACTCCAAAATAAAGTATTAATGCTGTTGCAGAAAACATACTACTATAAGTTCTATATTTATAAACTTCATAATTTAATTCTATTATTTCATCTTTATAATCATTTTTTTCATCTTCAGTACTTTTTTGTACAACTTCATTATATTTTTCATAAGTATCTTTATATTTATCTTTGTATGGGTCCAAAGGAAGTAAATTAATTAAACTAACTACTAAAGAAACAATAACTATATCAATTACAAAAGCAATTATTCTTTTTAAACTTGTATCCATAATTAATCCTTATTTTTAGCAAATAATTCTAATATTTGTAAGAATATATTTATAAAGTCTAAGTATAGTTCTAATGCCCCATAAATAGCTAAATTATCTTCAGGTAATCCAGATGTTTCTAAAGCTTTAATCTTTTGAACATCATATGCAGTAATACCTAAGAACAATAATAAACAAACAATACATAAAATTATTTCTAATGTTCCATTACCAATAAAAATATTTATTAAAGAAATAACTATAACTCCAATTAAAGCCATAAGTAAGTAAAATCCAACCTTAGACAAGTTTACATTAGTCTTGTATCCAATATATGCCATAACTCCAAATATAACGGCACTAACTAAGAATACCATCATTACACTTGTTAATTCATATGCAACAAATATACTTGAAAATGTTAATCCACTAACAAAAGCATATAGAATAAAACATATCTTTGCAGCTGTTGGGCTCATTTTCATAACTCTTGCAGATAACACAATAACTAAAATAAGTTCTAGTACTAAAAGTATCCAAAAAGCACTTCCAGCAAAAATATTTTCTAACATTCTTTCATTCATAGATACGCCATAACCAGTAACAAATGTTACTAAAAGTCCAATACACATCCATAAAAATGATTTACTTAATAACTTATTATCTTCCATTAAACATTCCTCCTTTTCTATACATTAAATCGAAAATAACAAATATCTCCATCTTGCATTTCATATTCTTTACCTTCAACACGAAGTTTACCAGCTTCTTTAACTAGTTTTTCATCACCATACTTCTCTAAATCACTAAAACTAGTTACTTCTGCTCTAATAAAACCTTTTTCAAAATCACTATGTATAATACCAGCACATTCCGGAGCTTTCATCCCAACTTTAAAAGTCCAAGCTCTTACTTCATCTGTACCAGCAGTAAAGAATGTTGCTAGTCCTAATAAATTATATGTTGCAAATATTAATTTATCAAGACCACTATTTCTTATACCTACTTCTTGTAAGAATAATTCTTTTTCTTCATCCTCAAGACCAGCCAAATCAGCCTCTAACTTAGAACACATAACTATAACTCCAGAACCTTCAGCTTCTGCATAATTCTTAACCATCAAAGAATATTCATTATCACCAACAGCAACATCATCTTCATTTACATTTGCTACATATATAATTGGTTTTATTGTTAAGAAACTAAAGTTTTTTAATAATTTCTTTTCATCTTTATCAAAACTAATTCTTCTAAGTGGTGTATTTGCTTCTAAAGCAACCCTACATTTTTTTAATACTTCGACTTCTGCTAAAGCTTCTTTATCTTTCGTAGTTATTGCTTTTTTTTCTATCTTTTCAATTCTATTATTTATTACTTCTAAATCAGCAAGTACTAACTCAATATTTATTACTTCAATATCACTTATTGGATCAACTTTACCAGTTACATGAGTAACATTAGGATCATTAAAACACCTTACAACTTCACATATTGCATCACATTCCCTTATATGCGATAGAAATTTATTGCCGAGACCTTCACCTCGGGATGCACCGCTTACTAGTCCTGCAATATCAGTAAACTCAAAAGTTGTTGGTACAACACTTTTGGGTTTATACATATTAGCTAAATAATCCACTCTCTTATCTGGAACAAATACAATACCAACATTTGGTTCTATCGTAGCAAATGGATAATTCGCCGCTAATATATTTTGTTTTGTAATTGCATTAAACAAAGTTGATTTACCAACATTAGGTAATCCCACAATTCCTGCTTTTAAACTCATTTTTATGCCCCCAATCCTACGCCAGCTCCAATTCCTATTGGAAACTTAACTAAATACCATACAATTATAAATAATAAATAAACTATACATGTAACTGCAGCATATGGCAATTGATATTTTATAGCTTCCCCAATAGTTATTGGTTTATTACTTTGATTATAATTTTCTAAATATGCAAGATAAACAACAAAATATGCAAACACTGGTGTAAGACCTAGTGTAACACTACTTCCAAGTCTAAATACAAGTTGTGTAAATTCCGGAGAAATACCTGCATTCATTAATTTAATAATAACTCCACTAGCAATATTATAACTAAATAATATTGTTGGTTGAAATAAGGCAATAACACCTGCAAATATAAATAAAACTAATATCAAAGGAAGCCCAGCAAATTCACTATTTTGCATCACATTTGTTAAAGCTCCAGCTACAACATTACCAATATTTGATTGTTTAAATATATTTATAAATGTTGATGCTGCAAATATCATAACAAGTATTTTACCAACCCCATTTAAGGAATGCCCTAAAGCATCAACAAATTCTTTATTATTCTTTATTGTTTTAGCACCAATTCCATAAGCTAAGCCTAATATTACAAAGAATACCGCTACAACAAACACAAATCCATTACTAAAAAATGAATTATAACTAAACAATTTATCAATATATAAACTTTGACTATAATCAAGTAAATTACCTGAAAAAGGAAGTCCTGGAATAATATTATAAATAAATATTAACATATAAATTAAACCAGCAAATAATGAAAATAATAAACCTCTCATTTGTTTTCTTGTTAACACTAATTCTTCTTCAACTTCTTCTTCAGAAAATTCATACTTAGGTAATTTTTTAACTAAATAATTTTCTGTTACATTTGTAATAACAAAAGCAAGTATAATAATTAATATAATATTAGAAAATAAAAATCCCCAACTTGATATAGTATAACCACTATTAATAACATGAACATTATCTAAAGTAACACTTATTAAACTAGAATCATAACTAGTTAAAAATAAACTTAAAGCACTACCACAAGTAAGACTTGCAAATGTTGTTATAATTCCAATCATTGGATTTCTTTTACCATACAAAAATAATAATGCTCCTAAAGGAACTAATATAATATAAGATAAATCTCCAACTAAACTTGCAAGTATCGAAATTAACACTAACACAAAGGTAACAGTTGTTTTCTTAGCTTTTTTAGTCATTAATGTAATAATGGTTTTTAAAAATCCACTCTTAACCATTATACCAATACCTAAAAGTATAATAATTAAATGTGTAAGAACTGCATAGTTTGCAAAATTACTAACAGTACTAGTAAATATATATTTAAGTCCTCTTAAACTAAATAAAGAATTTACAGCTTCTGTAGTAACTTGAAAATCTCCAGTAACACTTGATATTTGATTAAATGTTGATTGAACATTAAATAGTCTTAATAATCCACTAATAATAATTGTTGCAAAACTTAAGACTAAAAGCATCATTACTGGATGTAGTCCAATTTTCTCTTTAGTTCGAAGTTTTTTCATTTACAATCACCTTTTTTAATTTTTTCATAAATTCTAATCTATCCATCATGATTTCTCTACCACAATTCTTACATTTAATTTTAACATCTGCACCATTTCTTGTAATAATCCATAAATTAGTACCACAAGCATGTTGTTTCTTCATGATAACTTCATCATTTAAATTAAAATCTTTATTCATTATTCTTCCTCAACTTTAACATTCATTTTCGAAAGTATCTCTTCTAATTCACTTACCCCATCAAAATATATCTCAATCTTTTTCTTACTAACTCTAACCTTAGTATTTAAACTATCCATAATTATATTTTCATACATTCTATATTTATGGTCATATCCTTTATTACTTCTAGAACTACTCTTAATAATATTTTCTTCTTTTACATCTTGACTAACTCTTTCTAAGTCTCTAACACTCATTCCATCAGTAATAATTCTTTTAGCTAAATCAATAACTTTTTCATCATCATCCATCTTACTTAAAACTCTAGCATGAGACATACTTAAGCTATTTTTTTCAACCATTTTCTTTACTTCATCAGGTAGTTTTAATAAACCTAACATATTAGTTACATATGTCCTACTCTTACCAAACTTACTTGCAAATTCTTCTTGAGTATATCCACGTAGTTTAATTATATTACTAATACTACTTGCTTCATCAATTGGATTTAAATCTTCTCTTTGAATATTTTCAATTAAAGCTATTTCCATCATTTCTTGGTCATCAAAATCTTTAATTATGGCAGGAATACTTTTTAAACCAGCTAGTTTTGCAGCTTTAGTTCTTCTTTCACCTGCAACAAGTTCATAACCTTTAATACTTTTCTTAACAATAATTGGTTGAACTACCCCATATTCTTCAATACTTTTAGCAAGTTCATTTAAACTAGCAGTATCAAATGTCTTTCTTGGTTGATATGGATTACTTCTTATTTCATCCAAACCTATTTCAGTTACATCCTTTTTATTTTCTTCAATAACAGTATCTTCAAAATTATCAAAGTCTATTACATTATTAGAAAATAATTGTTCTAGTCCTTTACCTAGTGCTTTTTTCTTAGTTTCCATCTCTACTTACCACTTCCTTTGCTAAATTAGCATAAGCTTCCGTAGCTCTACTTAATGGATCATATTCATTGATAGGTTTTCCATGACTAGGTGCTTCTACTAATCTTACTAATCTAGGTATTATTGTATTAAATACTTTATCTTTAAAGTATTTTCTTATTTCTTCAATTACTTCAAGCCCTATATTTGTTCTACCATCTAACATGGTTAAAAGAACTCCTTCAATTCTTAACCCAGGATTCATACTTCCTTGAACCATTATTATACTATTTAATAATTGTGTAATTCCTTCCAAAGCAAAAAATTCACATTGAACAGGTATTATTACACTATCACTAGCAACTAATGCATTCATAGTACCTAAACCTAAAGATGGTTGACAATCTATTATTATATAATCATAATTATCTCTTATTTCATCAAGTCTTAATTTTAATTGCATATTTTGACTAAATTCTTTATCTTCAAGCATTCTTTTAACAAATTCTACATCTACACCAGCTAAATTAATTGTAGAGGGTATAATACTTAAATTATGAAATTTAGTCTTCTTAATAGCTTTCTTTACTTCACATTTTCCAGTAATAAGTTCATATATATCATTCTTAAAATCATTACTATTTAAACCTAACCCAGTAGTGGCATTACTTTGTGGGTCCATATCAATTAATAGTACACGTTTACCCATTTTTCCTAATGCAGCACTCAAGTTTATACTAGTGGTAGTTTTACCAACTCCACCCTTTTGATTAACAAGTGATATAATTTTAGCCATAACGAGCACTTCCATTCTATACAACTTTTTCGTACTACTTTATTTTATCAAATTATTAATTACTTGTCTATCATTTTCACAGAACAAAATTAAAAATTAAACAATTAAAGTATTATAATTTATTCACTAAACAAATAATAAAGTCAACATTAATGTACCATTTTTAAGAAATATAATGTACCATTTTTAAAAATTCAAATTTATAAATGAGTTACATATTTTTTTCAAACATTTCTTTTAACTGATATGCTACTTTAAATTCTTGATTAACATCTATTAAACTTTCTCTTAAGTCATTCTTCTATATGCTTATTCTTATATCTTTTCTCATCTTTATATCACTCCTTCTTTACTATGAGATAATATAAGTATATCAAAAATAGAAAAACGTTTCTTCGAAATCTAGTGGGGAGTAAAAATTGAGCAAAGTCAATTAAAACCTAAGTAAAACAAGTATTTTAACTATTCATTTTAAAATACTTGTTTTTTATTGCTGATACACTTTTATTTTTATATTTTTTTAATTCTTACTTTTTTGTGTTTTTTTAACTTTTTCATATTTTTATTATTTAAAATATATAACAATCTAAGTCTAAAAAAAACAAAATCCTTATATCCAAATCCTACTCTTTTAATTACTTTTATTTTGTTATTTAATCCTTCTGTAAATCCATTAGAAAATCTTTTATCTATAAACGAATTACAAATATATTCTAGCCAATTTTCTATTGTATTTGCTGCTTCATTCATTTCATCTATGTTTTGTTCTCTTACTAAAGATATCCAATTAATTAATTGCATTTCTACATCTTCATATGTAGCATGATGTGTTATATCTAAAAATAATTCCTTTAACTGATATGCTACTTTTAAATCTTCATTAATATCTAGTAAATTTTCTCTTAAGTCGTATTTTAATATTTCTACCATATGCTTATTTTTATATCTTTTTGTATAAGTAAACCAATCTATTTCATTACTATATCTTCGAAGTAAGCTAACGTTCTTTTTATTCTTAAGCATTCTGTATTCTTTGCTATTATAACCATAAATATCTTGTAATCTTATTCTAACTTTATCTAGCGCACCCATTATATATCTGATATAATGAAATGGGTCAACAACATATTTTGCTTTGGGAAACATTATTTTGGTGACCAAAAGGTATTGCTCATACATATCTGATATGACATACTTAACTGAATGCCTATTTTCACAATATGTAAAATATTGTATTAGGTATTCTTTTTTTCTGTTTGAAAGTACATCAAGTGCTTCCCTATGTATTGGATCATTAAGTATAAAGGCATATTTTCCTTCCTTTGTATCAGCCTTAAATTCATCAAATGATATAACTTCTGGAAGATTTACTACATACTTAGGGTAATTTTCCATATGCTCTTTCAGTATATTTCTAACTGCATTATCACTTATATTATTTGTTTCTGCTATATATTTTAACTTAAGTTATATTGTTTTAAATCTATTAAGACCTTCTGTTCTACTTTATTTGATATACTTTTATTTTCTCTTTGAATTGTAACTGGCTCTGTAAATTTATATTTACAATCAAGACACATAAATCTCCTTTTAATAAGTACAACATATGTTAAAAATTCAAATGCTTTTACATATTTTAATACTATTGGCTTTAACTTATCATGGATACTTTTTGTGTATTTACCACATTTAGGACACTTATATTTCTTAACTATAGTCTTTACATATATATTTTGCTACTGTTTTACCATTCTTTTTCTCTTCTACCTTAATAACTTTATAACCTTCATCTAACCCCATAATTTTTCTTAGTTCATTCACTAAAAATTCACCTCTTTCTACACCTATTATCCCATATAAAAAGAGATGATTAAATAGTGTTATCATCCCCCCACCAGATTTCGAAGCTTTTCTATAAAAACTCCCCACTGAATTTCGATTGCCCGCGTGGGGCGGATACTCCCGTCATCCACGCTAACTAAGCATATCACATTCCTACAATATATGGATTATTTAGACTACCATCTCCA
>ENA-ORND01000097-ORND01000097.1-human-gut-metagenome-genome-assembly--contig:-NODE-97-length-85261-cov-19.801387_pt1 | contig 85261 bp, 108 predicted proteins | sample MGYA00242111_ERZ509014 | MGnify/ENA primary metagenome ERZ509014 (study PRJEB26280, sample SAMEA2338694) | human gut metagenome | biome: human gut; feature: human-associated habitat; material: faeces... | reverse complement strand
TGGTTAATGTTGTTTCTAGATGTAATAATAAATATTATGAATATTTGATTAAAGAGTTGTTAAAACAAGCACAGATTGATTTATAAATAATTGTGCTTTTATTTTGTTTAAAAAACTTTATTCATCATCGGGTCTACATCGGGTCCATAACTTGGTGCATGATTGGGTGCATAATTGGGTCCATTAAATAATAATTATATCTTTCCTTTATTAATCATAAAATTATCTTAAGGGGGAAAGATGGAAACAAATCTTAGTAATATTGCTACAGTGTTGGGAAATTATAATTCTATACCAACACAAATAACATCATAAGTATTAGTGGTTTCTATGATTAGTGAACTTACTGTTAAAAAAACTGCTGATAAAATGGTTTGGGGAGATGGAAAACTTACTTACACAATTGAAATTGATAATCAAACTAATGTAGACTATACTGACCCAGTTATTACTGATGAATTGAATACTTGATTGATTAAATTTGTGTCTGTGGAATTTGGGTAAAGTTTAGTTGTTCCTGTTCCAAAATTTCCATATGCAAAACCATTTTTTGTTGTAATGGAAAAATAAGCATTATTTAATATATTAAATGTTAAAGCATTGGTGCCATATAAAAATTCTCGTGATTCACTAGCGAATGTTACACTTGCATTTTCAAGAATTGTAAAACTTGGGTTAGTGTTTCTAAACCAAAATGATGAGTTGCTTTTTGAAATGTGAATAATAGTTGTATTTCCGCCGATTTCTATTATGTTACATTCTGCAACTTCATTTGAAAAATCATTTGTGGTCCTTCATAAGTGATGTTATTGTACTCAATTACTGTGTTTGCATAAGGATTACTTTCAGGTACATAAATAACTCCATAGTAGTTGTAACCTTTTATATCCATATTTTGAACAGTTACTTTGGTAGTATTACTTGATGTTACATTAATGGTGTTTGAGGCACTTAAGTTTTTCATATCTTCATAAGTGTATCTTACATCTTGATATGTTCCATCAATTATTATATTTGTTTTTGTACTTGCTATTTTTGTGCCAGATGTAAGTGTTATGTTTGCCCTAAAATGAATATGCGTATAACTATTATTTTGTTCTAAAACTGTTTTTAATTCTTCACTTGTAAATATTATCATAGTTGCATCATTACGTATGGTCATATTTGTTCAACTTATAAAATATATTTAAAAAAAATTATAAAAATGTATACTTTTAAAGAGAAATTTGATAAACTATAATTATGAAAGAGAGTGCGAGTTGTGTGGAAAAATTTTTGAAAAATAAAAAGATTTTAATTATATGTGCATCAATAATTATTATTTTGTTGATTGTTGGTGGAATTTTCTTGTTTAAGAAAGATAAAACTAGTGATAAAGAGGAAAAAGTTTTAAAAGAACAAAATTATACTATGTATGTTAGTATAAATCCTTTGGTAAAATTTGTTTTTAAAGAAAGTTATTATGAATGTAAAGATGATAATGGTAATAAAATTATTTGTAGTGAAGTAAGTAATGAAGTATTAGATTACACTTTAATAAATGATGATGCAAAAGAATTTTATAAAGATTTAGATTTTAAAGGTAAAACATATATTGATACTTTGATAATGTTGTGTGATGTTGCTAGGGATAATAATGTTTCTTTTGAGTCAATAGATTTAGTAACAGATTATAATAAAATATCTTATGATAAAGTTTTAGAAGAAGTAAAGAATAATTCTAGATATGATTATGAATTTAATATTTTTATTGATGTTAAAGAAAAACTAGTGGAAGAAGAAATAATTGAAAATATAGAAAAAGAAAGTAAAGTATTCACTGTTAAATTTGATACAAATGGTGGTAATAATATAGATGATAGATTAGTTAAAGAAAATACTATTTTAGGTAATATTGTAATTCCTAAGAAAGATGGTTATAAATTTGTTGAATGGCAAGTTGATGGTAAAAAATATGATGAAAATACATTAGTAACTAGTGATATTATTTTAAAAGCAAAATGGGAAAAGGTTAATAAAGAAGAACCTATTAAAGAACCTAATAAAGAAGATACAAATGTAAGTGAAGAAGTAATTACAAAGACAATAAATATTAAAAATCCAAAAATAAAAGCTATTAATTTATATTCAGATGGTAAAATAAAAGTAGTAGAACCTTATTTTTATGGTAATGATTCTGTTATAAATGTAAAAGTTGAAGGAAAAAAGAGTTTGGTTGATAAAATTGATGCTTCAAATATTTCTTTAGGTGTTGATATGAGTAAATATAAGAAAGAAACTTCAATAGTTGAAGATAGTATTATAGTTACAAATAAAGTTGATGGTGTTAAATATGAAGTATTAAATCCGAAAGTGAACATGAATGTTAGTACTACTAAAATTATATCTTCAACAATAGATAAAATAAATTTAAATGATAATATCTTAGTTGTAGAATGGTATGCTGTTAATTCTCTTTGTGGAAGTTCTTATATTGCTTCTAATTATAAAGATGTATTTAAAGATTATTTAACTGGAAATACATTGGCTTTAGTTTCTGATGATTATGAATATGATACTGATAAAGTGATTAAAGTAACAATTTTTAATAATTAACTTCCAAGTTTAGTGGTTGATAATGCTAAGGTTAAAGATATAACAACTAAATTAGAAAATATAAAGAATGGAAAATATAGAAATATTGCTAATTTTGAATATAGAATTGATGCTTCAAGTGGGAATTATTCTTATAATTTTAATCGTTTGATTGTTGTTGACCATTCAATAGATAAATTATCAGATGAATTTGAGAAGTATCCGATAATTGATAATATACAAAATGATACTTCGGTTTTCACAACATTTGGTATGTGTGGGGATATGTATGATGAAAGTGAAGCTACTATACTTAATGAAACTTTGTGTTCTAAATATAATTTAACTTGTAGTAGATGGTAAAACACTATTAATTTAGTGTTTTATCTTTTTTAATTAATAAGTGTTGTAAATTTAAAGTTATGCAGACATCATTAAACAAAAATATCACTTATTACCATAAGTTTCATAATATATCTTAGGTGATATACATGGATGAAAGAGCTTTAAAAAAGGTGGTTTTAGATAGTGGACATGGTGGTACGGATAGTGGAACTGTTGCTAATGGAATAGTGGAAAAAGACTATAATTTAAAGATAAGTGACTATATTCATAAGAGATTAGATGAAATGGGTGTTCCTAATAAAATGACGAGGACAAGTGATGTTACTTTAACACCAAGTGAAAGACCTAAGAAAGTGCAAAGTTTTTATGGTAATGGTAGTGATGTAATTGTTGTTTCTAACCATATAAATGCAGGAGGTGGTGATGGTGCAGAAGTAATATATGCACTAAGAAATAATGATACTTTTGCTAAAAAAATTGCTAAAGAATTTGAAAATGCTGGTCAAAATGTTAGAAAGTATTATCAAAGGAGACTTCCAAGTAATCCGGCGAAAGATTATTACTATATAATGCGTGATACTCCGAATAATGAAACTGTTATAGTTGAATATGGTTTTGCAGATTCTGATGGTGATGATGTTTCACAACTTAAAAACAATTGGGAAAATTTAGCTGAAGCTGTAACTAAAGCAATTGTGGAATATGCCGGAGGTAAATATGTTGCTCCATTGGATTCAAATTACTATACTGTTAAAAGTGGGGATAGTTTATGGAGTATTTCTAGAAAATTCGGGGTATCTGTTTCTGAATTAAAAGAAGCAAATAACTTATCAAGTAACTTGTTAAGTATAGGTCAAAATTTAATAATTCCTGGTAAAGTACCTGAAAAAGAAAGTGATGAATATGTTGTTCAAAAAGGAGATACTTTATATAGTATAGCTAGAAAATTTAATACTACTGTTGATAACTTAAAGTCATTAAATAATATTACAACTGATTCACTTGCTATTGGTCAAATACTTAAAATACCTGGTGAAGAAAGTATAAAAGAAAATACATATACTGTTAAAAAGGGTGATAATTTATATAGTATTGCTAGAACTTATGGTACCACTGTTGATAAGTTAAAAGATATTAACAATTTAACATCAAATAATCTAAGTATAGGTCAAGTGCTTAAATTACCAAGTGGTGATACTACTAAAGATAATGTAGTATACACAGTTAAAAAAGGCGATAGCTTATATAGTATTGCTCGTGAATATGGAACTACTGTTGATGCTTTAAAGAAATTAAATAATATTACATCTAATACATTAAGTATAGGTCAAAAACTATTGTTACCATAACAGTAGTTTTTTTGTAATAATCATTGATTTTCACCAGAAAAGATTGTTTTATAGTATTTTCTGGTGAAAATGTGTTAAAAAAAGTCCAAAATTATTGTGTAATTTTGGATTTCTTTTTTAGTTTTAAAGCTTTTTCTTTTAAACTTTTTGTAAGATTTGGAAATGATTCAATGATTCTTTCATAAACATAGATATCATTTTTTATGAATTTTTTTATAGCATTTTTAATATCTAGAGTGGAATCTTTTTTAATATTTTTAGATACAAATTTTAATTTAAAGACAATTGTTAGTGAAATAATAACATCAATTATAAATAAAGTTATTAAAATAATAGATATAATTAAAATTGTTTTTTCTGATAATTTGTTTATGTTTGTTATAAAAAATGGTGTTGCATATTTTATAGCAAGTACGCCGAGTATAGAAAATGGGGTCATTGTTTCTAAACAAATTCTTCCATTTATATTAAATTTCATTTGAGAGTAATCCCACCATCTAAGTTTAAATATTTTTTCCATTAGAAAACTTGTGATATATTCAAGTAAAGAGCAAGTAAACATTGTTAAAATAAATAAAACTAAAATATTATTTGTGTAGTTATGTAATAATAAATTTAATAAGATACATCCACATCCATATATTGGACAGCAAGGACCAAGTAGGAAACCTCGATTTACAAATTTTTTGTCTGTTATTAATGTTAACGTTACTTCCATTATCCAACCTAAAAATGAATAAATAAAAAATAATATACAATAGGAATAAAACATAGAAATCTCTCCTTATTCACTATTATACATTATTTCTTAGATTATGCCAAGATTAATGAATTTTTGTACATACTCCAGGGTCTGGAATATAAAAACAATGGCTTTTGTAACTTCCTGCTAGGTCTTGATTGTACCAAGTTTGTTTACATGAAGCTTTTTTTGTTGGTGAGTAAAACCATAGAGCATTAGTAGCGGGATGATAATATTCGCCGCGGACAATTCTTTGGGCAAGTTGTTTTTCTAGTGTTGTTGCTGAGGCATTAAATAGTGATGAATTAACTCCGGTGAATTGATTTGGTTGATAAATAGCATCATAAATACTATCAATGTTTTTAAATGTTAAGCAATCTGCTAAAACTCTATTGGCAACAACATTACCTACCATTAACATTCCAAGGTTACCTTCTCCGAGGGCTTCAGCTCGCATTATTCTTGCAAGCAAATCTAGTTCTCTATCTGTATAATTAAAAAGCATAATATCACCTTAATATAGTGTATGTTTTTATAATTAATCTGTTATTACTTCATCAATTTTATAATCATATTTGTCATTATCAATTTTTTCTATCATACATTCTTTATAGCATAAACCAATAGTTTTTATTTTGTTTTTACTTAAAAATCTATCATAATATCCTTTTCCATAACCAACACGATAATTTTCTTTATCATAGCATATACCTGGAACAATACATATTGCATTATCAAAATCAGTAACTATGTTTTCATTTGTTGGTTCAGGTATGTTATATTTTCCTGGTGTTAAATCATTTAGGTTTGTAATGTAACAAAAATACATGTTATTATCTATTACTTTTGGAACGGCAATATTTTTAGTATTTAAAAAATAATTGATTATTTTTATTGTATCAACTTCACTGTTAATCGAAATATAAATTAATAAAGTTTTAGAAGATAATATATCTTTGTTGTTAATAACTTTTTGATAAATTAAATTATCTTTAGTAACTTTGTTTTTGATATTATCTCTTTTTTCTTTATATTTTTTTCTTAAAAATTCTTTTTTCATATGTCTATTATAACAGATTGTTACATATATTTGTTGAAAATGCTAGTATTTTGTTAATTAATGTGTTATAATTTATCTGTTCTTGTAATTAGGGGCATGGTATAATGGTAGCATAGGAGTCTCCAAAACTTATTGCCTTGAATTGATTTGAAATAATAAAAATAGCATTGTTAAATGTTAATCTAGTCCTTTAAAATCGGAAGATATTTAGACGACTTGTTGATGTTGATTATTGGAGAATAAGTGTTAAAAAAATAAAATTTGTGCCAGTTTTTGTGCCACATTGTTCTGTTATATTCACACATTGATTAATTGTAAGAAAGATGCTATAATATTTGTATTAAATTGAGTGGCACAATTTATATAGGGAATTAGTTCAGTTGGTAGAACGCTGGTCTCCAAAACCAGATGTCGTGAGTTCAAATCTTGCATTCCCTGCCAAGAGGTTATTACGATTTTTTCTGAAATATAAAACAGGAAAAATCGTTTTTTTTATTGCAATAAAAATGATTATGTCGAAAAAACATAAGAAATAAATTCAAAATACAAAATGACTTGCATTATTTTTGTAACAGAGTTAACATCAAGTTGTGAGGTGTTGAATATGGAAAAATATAAAGACTTTAAAGTCGATGAAGGTGTTTTGGTACTTAAAGAAATTTTAGAAGTGATGTTTGCAAGCGAAAATATTACTCTCCCACCAAAAATATTTAAGGAAGTTACAAAGCTACAAAAAATTCTATGTGAATATTTAGAAGGGGATTATCCGAATGAAGATATGAGCAATTGGTATTTATATAGAAGATGTTATTACAATATTACAAAATAATTTTGCAAATTTTTTGATAAATAGTGCATTTTCTTTTCATTTGTTGTATAATTGTCTTGTATAGTAAGGGGTGCAACATACATGAAAAAAAATGGATTTACATTAATTGAAATATTAGTCGTTATAGTTCTTTTAGCAGCAATTTCGGTAACTATTGGTGTTAATATGAGCGGTATGACAGAACGACAAGATGAAAAACAAGAAAAAGAATATAAAAAAACATTGGAAAGATCAGCTTGTGTTTATGCAGAAAAATATAACATACTAACTGAAACTTTTGTAACTGTTGAAACTCTTTTAAACGATGGCTTATTGAATAAGAATTTAGTAAACCCTAAAACAAAAGAAAATGTTAGTAATGACAATGAAAAAAAGATTTTGATAAAATGGGAAAATAATGAAAAAATTTGTTCATTACAAACTGATTAAAATTTAATAATAAAAATAAATAGATAAGGTAGTATTTAATCTAGTAATAAAGATTTTTGCTGCTTTATTTTTTTATAAAATAAATCCTACAATGGATAGAAAGGAGATTAATATAAAGCATAATGGTTGATAAACGCATCATTAGCTGTAACACTGAATATGGAGAGCTAGTACTGACTATTAAAGATGTTCTTATTAAAAAAAATATTTCAATGTATCAATTGAGCATTTTTACGGGAATTAAGTATGAAATTATATATAATTATTGTAATAATTATATTCAAAGATATGATAAGGATGTACTCGCAAAAATTTGTTATGTTTTAGATTGCTCGTACACGGATCTAATTACATATATTCCAAAAACAACACGAAAACTTAATGACTTTGAGGAATATTAGTTGTTAGTAATGAAATGACACAAAAGTTATTTTTTAAAATACTTTATTAGTCATTTTATTTTTATGTTAAAGAAAAGTTTTTTTATATATTAAATATTTATAAAATTATTTAATATTGACCTTTATTTTGATATTGCAATATTATTTTTTTGCGGTACAATGATTATAATAGCGAAAGCTATGAAGTAGTATTGAAAACACCTTATTGTGCAAAAAATACTATCCTTATATACGGATATAAAATTAATAACTAAAAATGATAAAATATATATGGGAACTAATGGTTTAAATAAGAGGTGTTGATATGCTGGAAGTAAAAATCGTATCTGGTTATATTTGTAATGCAATTAATTATAATAAAGTTTATAAAAAAGTAACAAACAATAGAGTGTTTACCACTTATAAGGTGGTTGACGCTCTATTTTTGTATAGAAAAGAAAGGAGGAATAATGCGGACAAAATCTACGGAATTTTTATCTAGTTTCATTGTTAAGCAATTTGACATTACTAAATATAGGGCTTTAATTGTAGCATTTTTAGAAATTACTCATACATTTGAGGCAATGTTAAATAATGAATATTATAAAATACGATTTGATTCTAGTGGAGATTTAAAAATTGGTGGAGCAAAAAAGCCTACCAGTAATCAAATGGAATCTATGCTAATACGAGATTATCAGACGAAAGAAAAAATGCAGGATGTTCTATTAAAGTATAAAATGGCATTTAACAATTTAAACGATTGTGAAAAAGAAGTATTTAAATGTACTTTTATTGAACACTTAAAGGATTTTGATATTTGCGATGAACTTTGTATATATCAAAAAAAACTAATACAAGTGCGAAATAGTGCTATTATAAGATTTTGTTTATTCTTGGGACTAGATAAGTTTGTTTATTTATTTTGAGTTTATAGTGATCTCACAAAAAAACTAAATATGAATGATAAGGAGGTGCTGATAGTAAATTGTGAGCCTTACTACTCAACTTGTAATGGTAATCTTTATAAAGGTGATTGTTTGGAAGTAATGGAATATTTAATTAAAAATGGCATTAAGGTAGATGCGGTTATTACTGACCCACCTTATGCGGTAACCTCATATAAGTGGGATAGATTAATACCATTTGATGAAATGTGGGATAAATTACTAAAACTGATTAAAGATGATGGTGCTATAGTTTTGTTCGGGAACGAACCATTTTCTAGTCATTTAAGATTAAGTAATATTAAATTATATAGATATGATTGGAAATGGCTAAAAACGCAAGTAACTGGTTTTCAAAATGCAAAATATCAACCTTTGCGGTGTTATGAAGATATAATGGTTTTTTCTAAAGCTGGATGTGTGCATCAATCTTCAAATCATTTAAAATATTATCCACAAGGAACAATTGCTGTTAATATAAAGATGATGCGAACGCCAATTAATTATTTAAGAGAAAAAAAAGATACTCAAAGAGAAGAACATTTACAGGAATATGCAAATTTTCCTAGAAATGTAATTCAATTTGCTCGTGAAAATCAACTTTTTCACCCGACACAAAAACCAGTAAATTTAATGGAATATCTTATTTCTACTTATACCAAAGTTGGTGATGTAGTTTTAGATTTTACAAGTGGGAGCGGTTCAACATTGTTGGGATGTGAAATGTTATCTCGAAAATGGATAGGTATAGAAATAACTGATAAGTATTGTGAAGTCATAAAAAAAAGATTAGAAAATGGTGTTCAATTAAAAATACTATTTGACTACAAAGAGAGTGAATAAAATTTAGGAGGAATGTTTAAATAAATAATGAAATTATTACACAAAAAGACCGAAATAATAAAATAATAGATACTCGCAACCATCTAAACTATTTCGGTATATATAAGTATATCACAAATCATTTGGGGGTGTATATATAATTGGAACAAATTTTGCAAAATGTTTTAAATTTAATTAATGATGCCATGGGTTATCTTAAATTATTTGTAATTGGAGCTACTGCATTTTTTGTTGCAAAAGATTATGCTTTAAAGATGGCTTGTAGTGATGACAATCAAAAAGCAAGCTATGATAGAAAAATTAGAACAACAATAATTGCTGGTGTTTCAGCTCTCGTAACTACTCAATTTGTTAGTTGGATTTTGGGGTACTTTAAATGATAACATACGAAGATTACAATTATTATATAGATGAAATATTAAAAGATGGAAAAGTAGATAATAATCCAATAGATAATATTGATATATTAAGAAAATTGTTATCTGACAAAGAACTTAATAGAATTATTTTTAATGGAATTAAGGATTATTGTGAAATGTTATTCTTTGATGAAAGCTCTGAATATTTACAACTTAAAGTTCAAGATGTAATTTATAGAATGCATCTACTAGTAAATCATTTAATTGAATATAATGGAAATAAAGATTATGAACAAATATATAATTCTATGAGTAATTTCATAGAATTAAATGCTGATATTTTTTATGATGCTGTTAGTTATAATGCCGATGATCTTGAATCGATTAATGTGAATTATTTCCCCGATAATAAACCAATAGGAATATGATGAAGAAAAGATATAAAGCATTTGTAGTTAGTCATCATTTAGTAGAAAGAATTTATGATATGCTAATTTATTTTGATTTTTTTAAAAATCGTACTGAAAGCGAATATATATTAAAAGAAAAAATAAATTCTAAAATGAATAATATTTACTATATTGAGGCTCTAGCTACATATTTTGAAAAAAAACTAAAAAAGCATCGAAATAATGTTGAAATAAGATGTAATCTAGTGGATTTACTTTATGATTTAGATCATTTAAAACAATATTTATCTGAATAACTTGATTTATTCAAAATTATAAGTTATTATTTTGGTGAAAAGAGGTGCTTTATGAAAAAATATTTCAAACCTATCTTAAGTGTATTTTTAATAGTTGTTATTACATTTTTAATTACTCGTATTTTTTATCATAACTTTATTTTTAATAATAATATGCCTGATAAAAATACAGAAATAATAAAAAGTGATGATTTAATTAACGCTGATTCAAATTTAGGTAGTAATAACGATAATAACGATAAAGATAACGAAAATAATGTTGATAACACAGAAGTTGTCAACATAGAAAACGCCAAAAAAGAAGATGCACCGCCAAAAGAAGAACCTAAAAATAATAATTCAAATACTAATAGTTCTTCAAAAGTCGATTCTAAAGAACATCCAAAAGTTGAAACTCCACAAAAAGAGGATATTATTTCAAAAGAAGAAAATGCTTGGGATTCACTCGGAATTACAGAATATGATTACTATCATAAACCTGTATGGAGTTGGGCAAGGATTGATTATTCTATTGAAGAATATAAAACACAAGAAAATGCGAGAAATGCTTGTATTGCTGAAGGCAATAGACTTACAAGGGAAGAACATATTAAATCAGGATTTTCTTGCTTAAATGTTTTAAGCTATGCAGGAAACTATCTTGGTGAAATGTTAAATACTTTTTAAAGCACATTTTGTGCTTTTTTATTATGAAGAAAGGAAAGATATATGAAAAATAAATTTATAAAGTATATTTTGATGAGTATGCTTTTTTTATTTGCAATTTTTAACACTATTCATGTTAAAGCTGAAGAAACTACTGATACAAAAGTTGTTCCAGCTGAATTTATACCAAATATTTTCATGAGAAAAGAACGACCTAATGGATATAAAAAATATCAGCAAGCTCGTTTTATAAGACAAAGTAGTGATAATCATTTTATTTATTGTTTACAACCTTATGCAGATATTAAAGAAAATGCACAATATAAAATTGAAATGAAAGACTATATTAGTGTTTTAAACTTAACTATGGAGCAATGGCATAGGATATCATTACTAGCTTATTATGGTTATGATTATAATGAAAATGGTTATAATCATTCTGCAAATAAATGGTATGTAATAACACAATTGCTTATATGGAGAACTGTTGAACCTGATGATGTAATGTATTTTACTGATACGCTAAATGGAAATAAAGTAAAAGATAAATTTGCTGATGAAATTGCAGAGTTGGAAACATTAGTTGCTAATCATGATTTAACTCCAAACTTCAATACTAAAGATATAAATGTAAATCTTGGTGAAACTATTAAATTAACTGATAAAAATGAAGTTTTAAAAAATTTTGAAATTGATGATATAAAAAATGCTATTGCAAGTATAAATGAAAATAACTTAACGATTACTCCTACTGCTGTTGGAAATGTAGAAATATCTTTTGTTAAAAAGGCTACTAATTATGAAATGCCACCTATCGTTTATTTTAGCGATCATTCGCAAAATGCTTTGAAACCTGGGTACTACGATCCTGTTTATTCGCAATTTTCTATTAAAATAATTGCAGGAAGCATCGAAATACATAAACTTGATAAAGATACTAACAGTTCTAATGCACAAGGGAATGCTGTTCTTGAGGGTGCAGTCTATGAAATATTTGATACTGATTATAACCTAATTACAACTTTGGTTACGGATAAAAATGGATATGCTAAAACAGACAAAATATTATCACTCAATAAAGAATATATTTTAAAGGAAAAGAAAGCTAGCAATGGTTACCTTTTAGATACAGAAGAACACAGATTCACATTAAATGATGAAAACCTAGATATTTCTATAAATGTTTATGAAAAGGTAATTGAAAGAAAAGTAAAAATTTTTAAAGTTTTAGGAAGTAACAAAACTGGAGTTTTAACCCCAGAACCTAATATAAATTTTGAGATATATTTAAAAAATTGTAATAGTAATCAAAGCACAAATTTGATAGGTATTGATGTAGATACTCATACAGAGGTAAATCCATATTGCCTTATAACTACTATAACCACAGATAAAAATGGTTACGCATCTGTAACTTTACCTTATGGTACTTATATTTTTAGACAGTTAAATACTACAAGTAATTATGAAAAAGTTCAAGACTTTGAAATTATTATTGATGAAAATGTAGAGGACGAAATCACAAAAGTACTATCTGATACAATTGTAAAAGGAAAATTAAAACTAATTAAAGTTGATGCAGATTCAAATAAAATGATTGTCAAAGATGGTATCAAATTTAAAATTAAAAATACTGATACTAATGAATATGTTTGTCAAGAAATAAGCTATCCAACTAAAAAAAATATTTGTACCTTTGAAACTACTGATGGTTATTTTATTACACCTGATAATTTAGAGATTGGTAATTATCAAATTGAAGAAGTAGAAGATCAAAATATTGATGGCTATATTATAAATAAATTACCAATTGCTTTTTCTGTTAATGAAAATAGTGATTTTAAATATGACGGAAATGATACAATTTTAGAAATTGTTTTTAATAATAAACAAGTTAAAGGTGAACTCAATATATCTAAAATTGGTGAAAAGTTTATCCTGGATAATGGAAAATTTAAATATGAAGAAATAAAGCTAAATGATGTATCTTTTGATTTGTATGCCGATGGTGATTTATATTCTCAAGATGGAAATCTTATATATAAAGATAAAGAAATAATTACATCGTTTAAAACTATTGACGGATTTTATAAAATTGAAAATTTATATTTAGGTAATTATTGTTTAGTAGAAACTGAAACTGCACTTGGTCATGTTCTTAATGACAAACCTTACTGTTTTAAATTAGAGTTTAAAGATTCTAAAACTCCTATTGTTTCTTTAAATTATACAATAAAGAATTTTATTGGCAAAGGAAATGTTGAAATAACTAAAACAGATATTTCAAATTCTAATGCCTTACCAAATGCATTAATAGAAATATATAATGTGGATAATGAATTAATCTTTAGTGGTTATACAGATACCAACGGTAAAATAGTTGTTGAAAACTTACCAATAGGTAAATACAAATTCATCGAAAAAGAAGCTCCGAGTGGATATATTCTTAATACTGAAGAACATTTTTTTGAAATCAAAGAAAATGGTGAAATCGTAAAGTCATACTTAACCAATGAAAAAGAGCCTGAAGAAACTTTTGATGTACCAAAGACATCAGTAGCTGATTCAAAAATTATTGATGTAATAACTATAACTTTAGTAATTGCAGGAATAGGATTTGTAATTTATGATAAGAAGAAAAAATAAGAGTCGATTTTTATTAATTGGCTCTTTTCTTGTATTCATAGGGTTAAGTATATTTGCAAGTTATAATATTTACAATTATTATTCAAATAAAAAAGATGAGAAAACCGCAAACAATTTTATTGAAGACTTAAAATCACAAAAAGATAATAATTTAAATGTTGATAATATAGAAGTTGACAATAAATCTAACAATAAAATTGAAAATAAAAATAATTACATTGGAGTTCTTGAAATTCCAACAATTGATTTTAAACGAGGATTTTTTGACATTGAAAATAGACAAAATACTGTTGATAAAAACATTGAAGTTCTTATTAATTCAGATATGCCTGATGTAACAAACGGAATTCTTGCAATTGCAGCTCATTCAGGAAGTGGAAGAACTGCCTATTTTAAAAATTTGTACAAATTAAAAGCTGATGATGAAATATTTGTTTATTATGGTAATGCAAAGTATATTTATAAAGTTAATAAAAATTATGAAGTTGACAAAAATGGAATTATAGATATCACAAGAGATATTGAACAAACTACTTTGGTGCTAACAACCTGTAGTAAAGATAAATCAAAGCAAATTGTTATTATGGCATATTTGTTTGATAAAGAAAATTTTTAGGAGGTGCTAATGAATAGAACCATTAGAAATAATACCAGTTAAACAAGGATTTTTTAAAGATGTTTATCGTGAAATTATGTGGTCAATTGCAAAAGGGGTTATGTGGTTACTTGATAGTTTTTTTGATATAATTGATAAAATATGGCGTTATAAGTTTTTTGATAACGAATATGTAGATAAAATATTTGGTGGTGCTATTATTGTTGCTTGTAGTTGGCTTGTACTTAAAGTCATCATCGAACTTATTATGAATTATATTATTAAAAATGAAGAGCGGTCAAGTCCACTTTCTGTTTATAGGGGAATTGTGCTTGCTATTGTAATGATGTTTCTAATTACACCTTTGTTTCAGTTTGGACATAATATTTCCACAGCTCTCACTGATTCTGTTATTCAAGTTTCAGGAATGAATAGTTCTAAAAATTCTGAAAATAGCATTTCAAAAGCAATAATAAGATCTATGGTATATGAAGACCAAATGGAACAAGATGATATTGATGATCTGGTCGAAAATTGGAAATCAATTGATATTAATGATACCACTGGAGGTTTTGTGGGTATTGGCGATGTGTACCTCTACTCTCTTAACTTTTTTATGTTAGTAATTTTAGCTATAGTAACAGTGTTTTTGTTATTTTTTGTGGCAATTCAGATGGCAAAGAGAGTCATGGAAATTGCTCTTTATAAAATAATAGCTCCATTTTGCTGTACTAGTCTTACAAATAAATCTTCAAAAGTTTTTGAAACTTGGTGCAAGTCTACAATGGGAGTTTTTTTAATTACAGTCGTACAATTTGTGTGCATTGGATTATTACTTAATATGTTTGGCACAGCTTTTACTGAAAATGGCTTATTAACGGGAATATTTCTTATTATAGGAGCATTACTTTTTATAATATCTACTCCTACAATGATAAGCTCATTACTTGGTCAGCAATCGGGCATGATGACAGCATTTGGAGATATCCAATCTCTAATGGCGGTAAGTTCAGGTTTATCGCAAGGTATTGGTTTAGCGACTGCTGGGACTTCATGGGCATTAAGTAAAGGAAGTAATGTTGTTAAAGGCGGAACGAATCTTATGGGAAATAATATAAGTAATATTGCAAGAAATTTAGGCAAAGATAGGACTCTTACACCTGAACAAAAAAGCATAGTTCAAGAAACCATTTCACATCACAATCCAAGAATGGCATATAAACAAGTTGGAGATTTTATTAAGCAGAATAAAAAAATTAGTTCTGAAAATGTAATGAAATTTAGCAATGCCAATCCATTTAAACAGCCATTTAGTATGAGGTATAATCCAATAAGAAATCAATACAAAAACCAAAATAATTTTAATGATATATATGATAGGAAGTGATATTAAAATATGTATTTAATACCCAAAAATATTAAAACTAAAAAAGAAATTTTTAAGGGATTTGGGATACTTGAAATTATTGTTATGTCTTTATGTTTTGCTTTAGGATATTTAATGCAAATGTTGACATCAAGTTTTAAATTAAAAATATTCTTATTTTTTTTATTACCTTTGACAACATTTATTCTGTTATTACCATTACCAAATGGTAATACTGCCTTAAATATATTTTTAAAATATATAAAATATAGTAGAAGTCAAAAAATATATAAATATAAAAATTAGGAGGAATCAAAAACGAAAAATAAAACAGTTAAGTTTAATTATGGAAATGCTATATTAAGTGTCTATAATTATGATAATAATGGAAGACTTGCTATTTTTGTGGATTTAGAAAATCCTAATGAACCTTTTGGCGACTTAACAATTAATTTGCCCTGTGAACCAATTAATTCTTATTGTGAGGCATTTATAGACCCTATGATAAATGATACAACGTTTAATTTAGTTCCAACTTTAAAGGAACTTGGTGTTATAAAAGAGTCTTATGGTATGATTAATTATAACTTTGGTACATACGAACATGTAAAATTTGATTTAGAAAAATTAAGTAAGTATGATAAAAAAGGAGTTAAAAAATTTTTAGAATTTAAAACTGGTATGAATTATAGCATAAAAATTTAAGGAGGGATATTATATAAGAAGAAAAATAAAATTTAATAATAAAATTTATAATGTTAAAGTTTTATCCTATTACAATGGTAGAATGCGATTAAAATATTATAATCGAACTGAAAGTCATGACTTAACCATTAATCTAAAAGATACTTATCTTGATGAAGATAAGATTTTTTTAGATCCTTATGTAGTTAAAAGCAATTTAATAAATGTGTTAAAAAAAGGTAGAATAATACGATGTATAACTGGTATAAATTATTTCAATAATATTGAAATTCCTGTTGCCCAAGTTAATATGGGAATTCTTCGTAGTTATGATAAAATTGGAGTTAAAAATTATTTGAATAGCAAAGGTGGGAAAACTTATAAGTAAAAGACTTAAGCTATATGATACTACCATTAAAGTGTGCATTAATCACAAAAATAAAGAAAAACTACGAAAAATTGCTTTTTGTAAAAAAATGACTTTATCTGAATATATTAGGTACTTAATTACACTAGATTTAAAAATAAGTGATGTGTTGAAATTATCTAATAAACAAAATTTATCTTTAAATGATATAAATAATATTTTAAATAATTTAAGGAGGGAAAATAAATAAGTAATGGTTCTAAACTACCTAAAACAATGTTAGATTTTATTCCATTCCAGGATGTTTGGGATAACTGCGTTTATCTTGATAATAACAGGATTGTTGGGGGGATTAAAGTTGGCTCTATAAATCTTTGTTTACTATTTGATGAAGAACAGAAAATAAAAGTATTCGAATTTAAAAAAATTCTTAATTCCATTGATTATCCTATTAAAATTTTAAGTGTTGATAGACCCATTCAATTAGATGAAAATATTAATATCTTAAATACAAAAATTAAACAAGAGACTAATAAAGCTAAAGTAAAAATTCTGAATGAGGATTTAGATTATATAAATACTTTAAATACAGACAAAGAAGTTGTTAATCGTGAATTTTATTTGTTAGTAGAAGAAAATTCTGATAATGAAAAATTATTAAAACAAAAATTAAGCGATATTTTAATTGAACTAAATTCGATGGGACTTTCGAGTTCAATTATCACAAGTGAAGAATGGCGAGATATTTTATTTATCATCCTTAACCCCACTACACCGCTTGACATCTTCAAAAAAGATGCTACAGGTATAACACGTTCTTTTAAGGAAAAAATATCTCCTAGAGGGCTTAAAATTACTGAAAGAGATATTATATTAGGTGATGCATATATGAGTGTGGTAACTCTTGTTACTTATCCCTCTTATGTTGGTCATGCTTGGTTGGGAGCGGTTGCAAATGTTAATCATACAAGAATGTGCATAACTATATCACCGATGGATACATCTGAAATATCAAAAACATTAAAGAAAAGTATAAGTGATACAAAATCTAAAATAATCAATGTATCAGACTACAACGACCAAATACTATTACAAAATCAAATGGAAGATTATGTTGAATTAGTAAATCGTATAGATAGAGAACATGAAAGATTTAATAAACTCACAGTTAATTTTCTTTGTTATGGTGATTCTAAAGAGGCTTTAGATAAAACAAAAAAAGAATTAAAAAATACTTTGGCATCCTATTCTCTTGGTAGTGCAGATTTAATGTTCGAACAAGAACGAAGTTTAAAAATGTGTTTACCTATGGTCTATACAGATTTAGAAAAACAATATGGTCTTGAAATGCCAATATTAGCTACTGCATCATCATTTCCATTCATATATCAAAATTTACAAGATAGTGGAGATTCTATAATATTAGGATGTGATGGTCTTGGTAGTAAAGTGTTTTTTGACTTATGGAAAAGAACAGGTAAAAGAAATAATTCTAATGCTGTTATAATTGGAAAAAGTGGTTCAGGAAAATCTACGCTTGTAAAAAAAATTATTAGGGGCAATTATGCTAGAGGTGCAAAAATAATTGCTATTGATCCTGAAAGAGAACTAAAAGAAATGTGTGATTTGATTGGTGGTACATGGATAGATTGTGGTACTGGAATATCTGGTATTATAAACCCGCTAGAAGTTAGAAAAAGTACTGATGATAATGATGATGAAAAGAAGTTATCTGCCAATGATTTATCAAGACATTTTCAAACTTTTAGAACTTTTATAAAATATTATTTACAAGATTTAAGTGCTTATGAACTTACAAAAATTGAAGATGCATTAATTGATGTTTATAAAGATAAAAACATTACTTTTGATACTGATTTGTCAAAACTTAAAAGCGAAGATTACCCCATAATAAAGGATTTATATAATAAACTATTAAATAATCTTTATAATGCTAAAGTTAGAGAAGAACCTCAAAATGTTATTGCATCTTTAGAAAAAATTTGTTCATTATTGAAAAGAGCTATTACAACAGATGCTAAAATATTTAATGGTCATTCAAGCATTAAAGTTAATAACAATTCTGATTTTATAGTACTAGATATTAATAGTCTTGTGGACTCTGATGATAGTATATTAAAAAGTCAATTTTTTAATATCTTAACTTGGTGTTGGAACGAGATTTGTAAGAACAAAGATGAACAGGTGATTCTAGTATGTGATGAGGCACATTTAATCATCGACCCTAACAATCGTGATGGTATAGATTTCTTAAAGAAAGCTAGTAAAAGAATTAGGAAACAAAATGGAAGTTTAATTTTAATATCACAAAATTTAATTGATTTTTGTTCACCCGAAATTGAACGGTATGGACAAGTAATAATTGATAATAGTTCATATCTTTTTGTAATGTCGCAAGGACAAAAGGAAATCGAAGCTGTTGCTAATATGTTAAGTTTAAGTGAATCGGAAAGACAATTTTTAACTACTGCATCGCAGGGGTGTGGTCTTTTAGTGGTTGGTCAAGATACACGATTGCCTATTCAAGTTGAGTTGAGAGTTGAAGAACAAGAATTATTTGGAACTGCGGGTGGTAAATAATAAAAAAATTATTTTACTTAATAATTTGTAGTACATTTATTTTTATCTTTTTTATTGTATTAGTGTGTTGTTCTAGTTCAGCAGGAAATAGTGAAAGCGTTGCATTTATCAATCTTACGCCACCGTTTCCTGATGGCACAAATTTTGTTAAAACCTCATCTTTTGGGTATCGAATCGATCCTATTGACAGACTAAATATCAGTTTTCATAGTGGGCTGGACTTATCCGCTCCTGCGGGAACAGATATTGTTGCAAGTGGAGATGGCGAAGTTGTTGAAACAGGTTTTCAAGAAAACGGACTTGGAAATTTTGTGTATTTAAAACACGACTTTGGTGGCATGATTTTATTTACTATGTATGGACACATGCTGGACGATTCTATTGTAGTTCAAGTTGGTGATAAAGTTATTCAAAAACAAAAACTAGGTACTATTGGGTCAACAGGTCGAAGTACAGGTATTCATTGTCATTTTACTATTTCCGTAGACAAATTAAGTTTTAAAGAAGAAGATTTGTTAGATCCGAATATTGTTGTGGAGGGCTTAAAATAACAAAAAATAAGTTCTTTACTTTTTAGAAATTAGTATAATTACAGGTACCATTTTGCTATTTTGTTTACTTTAAAATAAGCTATATTGGATACCCATTTGTACGACTTTTTAATATTTTTATAAAAAATTTAAAGAAATCTGTTACTCCAAAAGTATGACAATAAGATTAATGTATGACAAAATAAAAATTAAAAAATCCCTTAATATCGGGTAAAACTCCCCACTGGGGAGTTGTTTGTCATCCGTGCTTATCCTGCTAAAAAAAGGCACACAAGTTGGTAATAAAGTTTGTTGAAAAATATATAAAATAATGCCACAGAATTTGTGGCACTCATTGGAGGTGTAATTAATATAAATAATAGTGAAGTAAGTTTTATTAAAGCCAGAATTGATTCTAACTTAAATATAGTTTTGAAAAAAATTTTGGATAAACTTAATATGACTCAACAAGAGTTTATTGATAAAAAAATAAAGGAATTTGTCATTGAAAATGTTCACTTAATTGTTTCAGAAAATGACAAAAAAAATAATAACTAATGAAAACAGACCGTTTATCAATTCGTGTAACAGAAGAAGAAAAAAAAGAAATAGTACTTGAAGCAGATAAGTATTCTATGTCTACGTCTGAATATGTTGTTTCAGCTGTTCATGAAAAAATGCAAGTAGATAAAATCAATGATAGTCAAAGTAAGTTTTTAAAACTATTTGATGTTGCTTTTCAAAAAGCATTCGACCCATATTTCAAAAGAATTATGATAATAAATAATAGAATTGAGTTTAATACTAGGTGGCAGTTAAAACAGCAAGACATTTTTATGCAACATTTAAAAGTTCCACAAACAAAAGAAGATTTAAATATCTCTATTCTTCCACACCCTATAACTGAAGTTGCAGAACAACAAGTGCTTAAAGATATTCGTACGATGGCTTCAAAGAAAAGGGAGTTAGACGATGAGTAGCAGTAATGTTATAGTTCGTACTAGATATAAAAATTCTTATGGTACAAGTAAACATATTTCAAAATGGCTTGAATATGTTTCAAAAAAAGAAAAAGCTGATGCCACTAGTTTAGATGAACAAAATATTATGAATGAATATTTTGCTATGGCAGATAAGGATTCATTTTTGTTTGAAAAATGCGAGTCATTTGTATGGGGAGCTAATGGTGATATTAATCCAAAAAAAGATAACATAAAAAGTATAGATCAAAATGGATTTGTTTGGAACTTGGTTATCTCTTTTCCGTTCGACTTTGCAGTAAGTAATGGTTTAATAACTAAATCTGATTTCTTTGATTTAACCAAAAATATTATGCCGTCTTTAATTACTGATATGGGGTTAAAACTAGACAATACTGTTTGGTACTCTGCACTTCATCGTAATACTAAAAATCCACATATGCATATTTTGATTTATGAAAAAAAGAAAACAGCTACGAATGGTTTTATAACTAAATCTGCTATAAAAAATATCAAAAGCAATATTGCTAATTATTTAATTGATAATACTAAATTTTATGAACTTCGGGATAAGGAATTTTCAAATATTACTGGGGTAATAAATTTTAATGATTTAGCTAAAGTTAAATTGCAAAAATTATATAGCGATGAATTTAGAAAAGTTCTTAATGTTCGTTTGTTAAATTTATATTCTAAACTACCTAAAACAGGTAGACTACAATATAATTCGAAGAATATGTTACCATATAAAAATGATTTAGATAATATTATAGAATATATATTGATGCATGATTCAGTTAAATATAACTATGCAAATTATTTACGATTATTGGAAAAACACCAAAAAGAATTAAGTGAGATGTATGGTCAAACTACATTTAATAAAGAAAGAAAATATTACAATGATCAATTAAATAGACTTTACTCAAATATTGGTAATGAAATATTATCAACATTCAAAAAGTATCAAGCTACGGAACTAATGGAAAGAGAAAAAGAATTCTTAAAAAGGCATATAAAAGAAATGAATTTTAAAAGTCGTTCTGACTATGCTAAAGAAGAAACTCGTGTTAATATCGCAAAAGATTTGTATAAACTATGTTCCTTGGCTGAACTAAATTATAATGAAACGAGAAAAGTATTTAAAGATTGGATAGTCAAATCAAACTACATTTATGATGTAGATTCGTTGATATCTTTAGCAAGTAGTTTCAAAACAGATATGAGTTCTACTGAATATTACAATGCGTTAAAAAAATTAGGGTATAATTATGAAAAATATACCAAATTTAGAAGTAAATATTTTTTTAAAGAATTAAATTATAAAGTCTTTATCAATAAAGCTGTTAACCATTTAATTTATGAATTAGAAAAAGAAGAAAAACAAATTATAAATGAAATGGAATTTGATTTGGAGGTGTATAAATAATTGTATGTTGTAGATATTACAAGAGTTAATAAAAAGAATTTTGAAAGTGATATGCTGGTTGGCAACTTAACTACAGATACAAAAATTAAAACAATAAATTATATCAAGAATTATGCTTTAGCTAATTTACAAATAGACATTGATTCGGAACTTTTAGATAGAGAATTAAATATGGATTTGTTTTTTCTAAAACCCTTTATAAAAAATAATTATGGTATTGACATAAAAGATGATATTATAGTCCAAAGTTTAAGTGCAAATAAAAATAATTGTGTATTTCTTAAATTATTTAATTACGAAAAAGATTCATATCCGTACATCTATCAATTTAGTAAAGATAAAATAGACTCTGCAAATTATTATATGGCGTATCTAATAAATGATTCATTAATTAATTCATTAAGTGAGGATGGAAAATTAAATGAATATGAAACCAAAAAAATTGATTTGAATAGTTTTAATAAAGCATTTTATAGATATGATGATTCATGTTTTGAAATTGTTTCTCTTTATGAAAATGGAAATTTTATTGAGGATTTGCTCAATGATTCTGTGTCATATAATCAGATAAAATCAATTGATAAAATGATAAATATTTAGTTTTTAGGATAAGTTTTCAAAAATTGTTTACTTTTTATATTATTTTTGATAAAATAATGGTAAGAGAGTAGTTGGGTTAATGGTAGGAACGTCTGCAGGCGACTATTGAAAGTTGAGGTGATTTATCAAAATTTAGTAAACCATCACGATTCATAGGAGGTGCTAATATTATGGGAACTAAAAAGTCAAAGTTGATTGATTGTATTTTAATATTTGTTTTGATATACGGATTAGTATATTTTGTACAAATACTTTTTGAATTTAATTCTATAACACTGAAGAATTTATTTTCAATCATTTATATTTTAATAATCTATGTTTTAAGTCCATTGTATTATTTTTATAAAAGGAAAAAGGGTATTATTTTAAATAGTATACTATGTACAATTATTCTAATATCATTAGTTATGTCTTTAATTACTTTTAGACTAACAATACGCAATGTTGTATCAATTGGTGCATCATTTACTTTTCTTCTATATTTCTTAAATAATGTATATAGAAAAAATAAAGGAAAAGAATTAATGACTCCATTATTTTATTTAACTCTATTACTCTTTGTATTAGACTATGGTTTTGACGTATTAGAGATTTTAAAAATCAACGAGACATTTAATTTAATACAAATGATTCTTTCAACTCTAATATTAATAAATCGAATATTAATCGTTGTTTATTTTAAAAATGATAATTATTAAAGGAGGAACTAATGAAAAGAATAATGTCATTTGCATTATTATTAACTATGATAATAATGCCTTTGAAAGCAAATGCTTCAACAATTAACAACAATGGTATTGAAATAACTGATGAACAGTATGAACGTATATTGGGATTAGGTTTCACTAATAATGAAATAATGAATATGGAACAAGATTTTTTTGATGAACTCATGAAAGGACAAGTTTATTCTACGACAGAAATAGTAAAATATTATAAGGATGGATATAGTTTTCGTGGGTTGGAAACTCCAGTAGTTGAAATTACAAAAGAAGAATATGATGCTATTAACAAAAATTCCTCTAACATTTCAACCTGTACTGATAAAGTTTTTGAGACTAATGCAAAAAAATTAACTCTTGTAGTAAATAATTATTCGGTAGATGGAAAACAAAAATTAGTTTTAGCAAAGTTAGAATGGAAATATGTACCTAAAGTTAAAAGTACTGATGTTTTTGCAATAATGACTGATGGACAACTTAAAACTACCCCATCAGCAACTCAAGTTATGAAAGAATTAGGTTTCTTTCCTATATCTAATTGCCAAAGACAATACATTGAGAACGAAACTACATATAGTTCATCGCATCCTAATTGGACAGTTACTCCAACAGGAACTACTTTACATTATACTGGAATAGGTATTGCAATGCCACTTAATACAAAAGTACAGTCATGTACAAATAGAGTAGGATTACACCTTGGAGTAATACAAGGCTATGAATTTAGAATAAATACTTTTGTAACAGCAACAAGTGGAAATACTGTTACTTTACGAACATCATATCAACATGCTACATCTTCAGTATCTGTAAGTGATGCTAAAAATTATAAATTTTCATCATCAGGTTTAGGTGGTGTAATAAAATTTAACTCTAGCAGTATTAGTAGTAAATACGATGCTATGGGTGGTATTGTCTTTACTGGATAACTTGCTCTATAAAATTAAAAAATATTCATTATTAAAAGGACTATTTAGAATTAATTTTCTAATAGTCTTTTTTATTTTAATAGTTTGAGATATAACTAATTTTTTTATGCCATAAAGGAGGAATATGAATTGATTTAATATAAATATAACATACAAAAAAATTATTTTTAAAGAAAGGAATGATGAAAATGAAAAATAATTTTGATGTTGAACTTAACAACGAAAAAAATAAGAAAGATAATAGAAAAAAATTAATTGTAGTTTCAGTAATAAGCTTATTTACCATATTAGGCGGTACTCTAGCTTACTTCACTACTAGCAGTAATATAAAAAATATATTTAATACTGCAAAATACGAAACTAAAATCGTTGAAGATTTTGTAAGTCCAGCAAATTGGACACCTGGTACAACAACACCAAAGTCAATTAAAGTTACAAATAATGGAACTATTGACATGGCGGTTAGAGCAACATTTATTGAAAAATGGGTAAATGCGAATGGTAATGAATTACCTCTTGTCGATGGTAATAACAACACTGTTGCAATTATAAATTTTGATAGTAGTTGGACAAAAGATAATGATGGATATTTTTATTACGGAACAAAAGATAATTTAACAAAATTGTTACCATCAGAAACATCTTCATCTTTTATAACTGGTGTTAAATTTAATGAAAAAATTGGAGCTGATTTAAAAGTGTCTACTTCCGATGATGGAAAAACAATTACTTATACCTCAAGTGGAGATGGATATGATAATGCAAAATATACACTTGTAGTTAGAATTGATACAGTACAATACGATTTTGCACATGAAGTTTGGTAAAATTTATAGTTAAAGGTGATTTAATATGTTAATAAAAATTAAAAATATTCTTGTGAGTATTATTTACATTTTAGTATTAGTCTATTTATTAATTTTTATTCCAACATTTTGGGGACACAAACCACTCGTTGTAATCTCAAGTAGTATGGAGCCGACCTTAAAAGTTGGCTCTTTACTATATTATCACGAACAAGATTTGGATAAATTTAATAAAAATGATATATTAGTTTATTATTCAAAGCATCATATTATTTCTCATAGAATGATTGAAAAAGTTGATGGAGGTTTTATCACGAAAGGTGATGCAAACGCTACTAATGATTCTTTGGTTGTTAATAATAGTCAAGTATTAGGTAAAGGAACAAACTGGTGTATTCCATTTTTAGGCTTATATGCAGACTTTATCTATACTCATAAATACATTTTAGTTATTACAATCATTATTTTAATTATTGATTTATATTTCGATTATAGAAGAAAAAGGAGGATTAAAAGTAATGATAAAGAAAATTAGTTTTGTGTTATTAAGTGGTGTTGCTTTATTTATCACTTTAAATTTTACTTTAGCACTTTATAATACAACTAATAATTTTACAAACATTTTTAAATCTAATGGCTATACTTTTCTTATTGATGGAACTGGTGGAACATTTAGAAATGAAAATATAATGGTTATTTCAAATTCTACTACTTTACCCACTCCATATCGAAATGGTTATACATTTTTAGGTTATAGTGAAAATAAAAATGGAAGTATTGATTTTAGTACTACAATAAATAATGTAAATGATATCAATAATAAAACTATTTATGCTTGTTGGAATGTAAATATTTATTCAATATCGTATGATTTGAATGGTGGAACTATAAGTGATATAAAAAAAACATATACCATTGAAGATAAATATACTTTACCTACTCCTACAAGAGTGGGTTACACATTTATAGGATGGTCAAGTAACTTTAGCAGTAGTATATCAAAGAATTATACCATAAGTAATATGACTGGTGATTTAGTTTTTACAGCCAATTGGCAAAGAAATTATTATAGTCTTGATGTGAACTCAATAATTCAAAATGTGAAGTATAGTGAGGGTTCAACTGGATTTAATTTCTCTGTATGGATAAATGGTTCTTTAGTTGCAAATAATGTAAAAGATTATTATAAATCTGATTTAGTGTATAATGATGTCGTGCGTGTAGTTGTTCATAATAGAGTTGGTTATAGTATTAAATCCTTTACGGATAATAGCTGGACAATAACAAGCAATTTAGAGATTAACCCTGTTTGGTATGATGACATACCACCTGTAATAACGTCTTTCTCTGTAACAAATCTTGGCTCGCCAGTAGCTAATAGATGGGATATAAAAGTGTATATAAATGGTTATGACGAAGGAACAGGAGTTCAAAAATTTCAAAATTGGTTAGTTCCGTATGGGATTGGAATTGGTGCTGAAAAAGCTGATGGTCAAGAAAGAACTTTAAAACGAGTTATGTATCTAAATACAGCAGAGGGAAGAACTTTTTGTGCTAGTATTGTAGATAATGCAGGTAACGAAGCGGAAAAATGTGAAACGATTAGAGTAAATTAATGGAGGTAACTAAAATTAAAAAAACTATTAATTATATAATTATTTGCCTGTGTGATTTTATTTTATCTGCTAATTTTTGTTACAATTTAACCCATATAATTAAAAATAATATTAAATTAGAATGGAACATAAATATTTTTTATTCTTTATTTCAACTTAAAGATTTTGGTCTATTGTTTGGAACTCTATTGTTATCCACAATAATATTTTTATTTATTTTAAAATATGATAAAGAAATCAAATTAAAATTACAAAGAATTAAAAAATTACCTGAAGAAGATGGCTCTTACGAATACGGGAGTTCTAGGTGGGCAACCAAAAAGGAAATAAAAAAAGAATTTAAGGTTTGGAATATTGGTAGTAAATTAAAATCAGGTGGCATGCCAGTAACTTATTTAGATGGAAAATTTTATTATTCAGATTCCTTCGACCACACTTTAATTATTGGTTCAACTGGTAGTGGTAAAACTTTATGCAATATTTTACCTACGGTATTTAATTTAGGGTATGCTGGTGAGTCTATGATAATAAATGACACAAAAGGCGAGATTTATTCTAATACCGCTAATTTTCTGAAAAAACAAGGATACTCAATTAAAGTTATTAATTTGAGGAACGCATTTGCAAGTGATGGCTGGAATCCTTTACATCTTCCATACAAATACTTTAAAAGTGGTAACATTGATTTAGCTGGGGATTTAATTGAAAATTTTGCAAAATCTTTGACAAAAAATCTTTCTTCAAAGGACATGTACTGGGAAAAATCTGCAACTTCAGTATTAACTGCACTTTGCTATGCACTAATAGAAGATGCCTCATGTGAAGAACAAGTTCATTTATATTCCATATACACGATGTTAGTAGAACATGGGGCAAAAACAATTGATAGATTTAATTCATTGGATTTATACTTTCAGCAAAAACCATTTGGAAATCTTGCAAAAAATTCTTATGCTACAGGAAGTTTTGCCAAAGGTGAAACACGAGCAACTTTATTTTCAGTTTTAGCAACGGTTATTAAGATGTTTAGTGATACGGGTATTGCTAACTTAACCAGCAGAACAGATTTTGAACTTGAAAATATTGGTAAAAGAAAAACAGCTGTATTTTTAATAATACCTGATGAAAAAGAGTCAAGACATGAACTTGCATCTTTGTTCATAGATCAATGTTATCAAGCTTTGATTAATTATGCACAATCACTTGCCTCTAGTAAATTACCTATAAGGGTTAATTTTATTTTAGATGAATTTTCTAATATGCCACAAATACCATCTATTAGTAATAAAATTACTGTTTCTCGATCTCGTAACATTCGTTTTTATCTTGTTTTACAAGATTTTGACCAGTTGAAAGAAACATATAAGGATCAAGCAGGAACTATTAAATCAAATTGTACAAACTGGGTGTACCTATTAACTGCTGATAATGAAACCGCAAAGGAAATTTCTACTCGACTTGGTAAATATACAATTTCATCATCTCGAGTTTCAACATCTTCAAGATTAGAACAATTGGATTATAACGTATCAAATGATAAATCATTAATTGGTCGTGAATTGATGATGCCTGATGAACTTATGAGATTTAAATTTGGTGAATCAGTTTTTATGAAAACTAGAATGCATCCTATAAAAGCTCATACGCTTCCAATTACTGAATATCCTTTTAAAATTAAAAAATGTAATATTCCAAATAAATCTAAAAAATATAATATTATTTGTTTTGATTTAGATAAATATAGAAAAGAAAAATTATTAAACAAAAATTTACAAATAGAATTAGAATAAATATTAAATATTTGATAGATTATAAGATTTTATTTTAAAAGTAAAAAAGACTGTTTTGCAACAATCTTTTTTACTTTCTACCTATTAACCAGTCCATGGAAACTTTATAAGTTTTACAGATAGCATAAGCTGGTAGTATTTTAATTAAACTATAACCAGTTTCATAGTGATTATAAGTTGAGCGATAGAAATTACATTTGTCTGATAATTCTTTTTGTGTTAAATTTAATTTTTTTCTCAATCTTTTTAAATTATTACCTATTACTTTTGAATCCAGTTTTATGGGATTATTATATCTGGTATTTTTATTTGTTAATCCACAAACATAATCTAAAGAATAATCAAACAAATTACAAAATTCAACTAATTTATTTATTGGAATTGGGTTTAAGCCAGTTTCCCAGTTTGATACCATTTGTTTACTTGTATTCAACATAGCACCCAGTTCTTGTTGAGTCATTCCAAGTTCTTCACGACAACATCTCAAATTATTATCTATCATTCTTCTCACCACTCTAATTTTCCCATTTAACAAATAATTATGCATTAAAAGTACGAAACCATGAACTTTTTGTGGTATAATGATTATTGTTAATAGAAAGGAGAAATATATGAAGTGTTTATTTGTAAAGAGCGAGTTGGAAGATAAGGTAAATTCAATTGATTCATTAATGAATTGCGAAGTGAGAGGAATTATGAATACACTCGATTTAGACATTAATGATTTTAATAGTATTGTTGAAAAGTACACAATTAAGGAAAAAGATTTTATTATGAACTCAATTATAAATGGCAATTTAAATGAAATTAATGATATTACAAAATTGGAATATCATGAAATTGAAAATTTAGTAAATACGATTATGAACTTTTATGCTAATTTTAAATCAAAATTTGATAATGTTATTAAAGTTACAGGCGACAAATTAGCTAATCAAATTTTATTTAAAGAAATTAATTATAACGAGTCAAATAATGATAAACCAGTTGATGTTGCCTTTATTAAAAACCAGTATTTATCTTCTATTGAAGATGAGAATATTAAATTAAATATTTTGATTTGGATAGCTTTAAAGTACATTGCAATAATTCGAGTCATCAAATTTTTTCAAAATAATAATTGTTAATGTCATATTATGCTCGACAAAGTTCGACAAAATATGACAAAATTATATTGTCAAGTTATAAGCTTGGTATAACATTTTCTTACTAACTTTAACCCCTTTCTACATGGTTTAATTAGTAAGATGTTGCTAGTATAGGACATGGTTTGATTAGTTCACTTTGAACTAATCTTTTTTTGTAAGGAGGAGTAAAAAATAGAAATTTGGAAATTAATAATTTTTATAATGTTTATAGTGATAGAATTAACCCTATCAGTTTTTTTATATAGTGCAATTAAAATTTCTAGTCAGAGTTCTAGAGAAGAAGAAAATTACAAGGAGGATATAAAATGATAAATAAAGAAAAACCAGATTTTATAAAAAAAGAATATCCAATTGGAACAAGAGTTAAACTTGGTTATATGAATGATCCTTATGCGGTGCCGATTGGTACTCTTGGTACTGTTGATTATGTAGATGATGCAGGTCAAATTGGCGTTTCTTGGGATAATGGTAGCACTCTGTCATTAATCTATGGTGTTGATAAATTTGAAGTTGTAGATATAAATAAAGATATTGAAGAAAAAACTAATATAAGTATATAGGAGGATAAAATATTGTTTGATAAAAATAAAAGTTTGGAGTTAAGCCAAAAGTTCTTTGAAATTTTAGAAAGTAAATTAGCAAAGTTAAATCCATCATTCTATGGTTATTACAATGTTTTTAATAATTGTAGAGAACAAGGTTTACAATTGATTATGTATGCAGATAACGAGGTTAATGAAGATTTATGTATTTGGTCTTGTATGTGTAGAAATTCAGATCAAATAATGGTTGTTATTGCTAATAGAAATTGTTCTGATAACAATAATTCATTTGATAGTAAAGCGTATCAATCAGCTAAATATTTTAATGGCGGTGATTATGAAGATGCTACTGATTATGCTATAAATGTTATTAAAAAGTGCTTTTCTAGATATTTAGATGCTAATTATAATTATAAATTTAATTGTAATAGAAATATTGTAGATTTGGAAAAAATTATAGATGACGCTGAAAATTTAGACTACGATGATTATTATGAGTTAGCAACCTTTGAAGAAGGAAACTACTTTTGTGATTTAATTATTCTAGCAGGAAAGGTAGGACTTCGTTATTCTAGATATTCAGATAATAATCATTATGATTTGGAAAATGCACATTTTGAAGAGTTTTTTCCTGATTTGACAAACGACGTAACTTTAATGCTAGATATGAAACAAAAATTAAAAAATTATGTTGAAGAATTAGAATATAATATTAACACTAATAATGGTGATATGAAAATATGCAAACTGATTTAAATGCTATTAAAAGTATTGCTATTGATTATTTAAAACTTAAGCCATGTGTTAATGATGAATATCCATTTATTGTATATCATCCTTTTATATCTAACAATCCAACTCTTTTTAAGGAAAATGATAAGTTTATTTTTATAGATGTAATAAATAGCAAAAAAAATTTCAACATGTACATCAAACAAAAAGAAGAAGATATTAAGTCTGCTAACAATTTTGATAGAATACTTATGATGATGAATAAAACATATTATTTACTTTTCTTAAAACTAATTACAATGTATCTTTCAAAAGAAGATTATAATAAATACTTAAAATATATTTGGACAAATACTGAATTTCCTAATGGTGATAAAAATGTAGCACCTGCAATGTCCTTAAATCTATTTAAAAATAGTGACAAACAAATGTTGATGACATCTGATGAACTTGTTTATCTTCAGAAACTACCAAATGAAGTAACTATCTATCGCGGAACTTATAATAAAGATAATTCTAATGCTTTATCGTGGACTGATAATTATGATATTGCCAAATGGTTTGCAAAAAGATTTGATGGCAATATAGTTATTAAATCAACTATAAATAAAGAAGATATTTTGGCTTGTTTTAAATGTAGAAACGAAAATGAATTAATAATTGATTATACTAAAATTAAAAATATTGAAATAGAAAAAATAAAAGATATAAACATATAAGGAGGCTTAAATGAATATAAATATTGGTAATTTAGAGTATGCTTTATTTTATGAAATGAATAAAAATGAATTATTAAATTATTTAAAAAATGATTTGGATTTTAATAATAATACATATCCATACTTAAATCATGAAGAAATTTTAAATATGAACGAGGAAGATTTAAGAAAATTAATTATAGGAATTGTTGATGAAAATGATCACTGCATGGAAATTAATAAAGCAAATTTAGAATTGGGGTGTTATTAATAGTTCAAGATAAAATAAAAGAGATTGGAGAATTAAGTTTTAAGGCTAAAAATTGTAAAAATGATAAAGAAAAGATATCACTTGAAAATGATGTTAAAAATATTTTACATAATTTAAAAAAAGAAGCTATTAATAGTTTTAGTAGTGAATCAGATGTTAAAAATTTTTTAGATAACATTGTAAAATTCAATAATTATTCATTCAATAATTTGTGTTTAATTTGGTTACAAAAGCCAAATGCAACTTATGTTGCATCATTTAATACTTTTTCTCGAATGGGTTATAAAATTAATAATGGTGAAACAGGAATAAAAATATTAGTTCCTGTTTTTTTAAAATTTATTAAAATTAAAATTGATGATTCCCAATATGAAATAAAACCCATTTATTTGTTAAGTGAAGAAGAAAAGAGAAAGCTAAAAAATACAGAAGATGAGTCTATTACTTTATATGGAGAAAAAATAACACATTTTAAAATTGGAAATGTTTTTGATGCTCAACAAACTAATATGCCGTTTGAAGAAATTGACAAAACAATGAACCCTATTCTTGAAGACCCTAGAGCTGATTATGCAACAGATATTTTTATAAAAGCAATATATAAAGATGGATTTAAAGTTAAATATGAAAACATAGAGTCAGGTGCAAAGGGGTATTGTGATTTGGCTACTAATACAATTGTAATTAAAAATGGTTTGAACAATTTAATGCGTTTAAAAGTTATTGTACATGAATATGCTCATGCACTCGCTCATAATCATCTAAAAGAAAATAATAAAGAATATAAAGAACATAGAGAGCAGTATGAAAGTGAGGCAGAGTCTATAGCATATGTTGTGTCAAAATATTTAGGACTTGAAACAAAAGATTATTCAATAATGTATCTCTACTCTTGGAGTAAAAATAAAGACTTTAGTGAAATTGATGATTCTTTTAATACAATTGCTAATTATAGCAAAAAAATAATTAACAACTATCAAAAGATGTTATCAAAAGAAGTGGAGTACATTGTTTATAATGGAAACATGAGTATATAAATTTACTCAATTATTTTTAGGAGGGAATTTTAATGATTATAAAACATAAAAGTTTGAATTTATCTGATCGTATTTTTAAAGCAATAATTGATAAGTCCAATAAAGAATTTAAAGGATTAGACGGTATTATTGAAGTATTTATAAATGAAAGGGAACAAGGATATGTATTAAAAATCTATGATTCATTTGATCCTGAATTTGATACATGTTTGTGGTTATTTGAGATGCCTTTGCAAGAGGAAATAAATGTTATATTAGGTTCAAGAAAAGATTGTTTGAAAAACAATGCTTGGACTAAAGAATTATTTAATAGAAGAGTAAAGTTTAATACCGCAAACTATAAAGAAGTTGAAGAATATATTTTTGATTATTTAAAAAATACTTATGATAAAGAATTAAATAATGAAATAAAAATATCTATTTAGGAGGAGAGATTTATAGCTGATAAAAAAAATGTTTATACGCTTGCAGATTTAATGTATTGTATTGGTGATTTAATCACAGAATATGAACAAAATATAAAAAGTGCTAATGTAGAAATAAAAGAACAAAAATTATATAGAACAAAAGATGTAGTAAAAAAATATCCATTCTTAACAATTTATTCACTTGAGAAAGCAGTTCGTGAAAAAAAACTTCAAGTTACAAAAATTGGAAATGCCAATTATTATAATTCACTAGATATAGAAAAATTTATTGAATCACAAAAAATAAGGGTGGAAGAATAATGTCAATAAAGTATGCCAATAAAAATGATTTAATAAGATTTTCAATTACAGCAACTGAAGCTAAAATAAATCATATAACAAAAGAAGATTTAAGTGGTATAACTGAAATTATTTCTAATGAAAAATATAGAATATTTATAAGCAATGGATTTAAGAAAGATGGTAGTCGCAATCGAATCACAGAAACATTTAATGGAACTTTGCTTGAAGCAATTGCCAGAAAAAAAGCTATTAAAGAAGAAATAAAACAAAAGGTTATTACAGCTGATAATAATTCCACTTTTGAAGAATTCACTAAATTGTATATTCAATATTTAGAGGAAAAAGTACATAATAAACAGTTAGAATTAACTACATACCATGAATATTGTAGAATAATAAATAGTTACATTCTGCCATATTTTGATAATATGATTATAAGTAGTATAAACGAAAGAACTGTTGAGACCTGGATTAATAAATTAAGTACGACACCTAATAAATCTATTGTTTCCAAGTATAAAGGTAAATTTATACATAAAACTACAATTGCTCACAGTTATAAATTATTAAATAATATGTTTAATTTTGCTAAACTCGAAAGAATTTTAAGAGAAAACCCTTGTGAATTTGTGAAGAAAAAACCAACTGAAGCTCCTGATGAAAAAGAATATTTTAGTCTTGAAGAAATGGACTATATAAAACAATTGCTGTTAACAGCTAATATACGATTAAGAACTGCAATGTATTTAATTCTTGACTCTGGATGTCGTAGGGAAGAGGCTTGCGGTTTAAAATGGAAAGATATAGATTTTGAAAATAATACAATTGATATAAATAAAGCGGTAGTAGCTACTAATACAAAAAGCTCGCTAACTGATGAAAGGGTTTTTGAAAAAGGTGTTAAAAGTAAACATAGTTTAAGGAGAATCGGCTTACCTAATGCAACAATTAATGCTCTAAAGCAATATAGAATATTCAAAGAGGATAGTGGTATGAAAGTAAAAGAAGATGATTGGGTTTTTACTAATTGGGATAGTAATAAAGTTTTAGATCCTAATAGATTAACGAGTGATTGGTATATGTTCAGAAAAGCAAATAACATAAAAAAAGATGTATCTGTTCATGGTTTAAGACATTCAAACGCAACATATTTATTATCACTTAATATACCAGAAAAAGATGTTGCAAAGCGATTGGGGCACACACCAGAAGTGTTATCAAGAACTTATACTCATAGTAATGAAAATGATGATAAAAAAATAGTAGATAGAATTGAGCAGAATTTTTATAGAAACAAAAAAAAGTTTAGTTTAAATTCGATTGTATCAGTTATATCAGGCAATATTGATAATGAATATAAAAATGAAAATTATAAGTTATTAGATTATTTAACAAATGATAATGTTACTAGTAATAATTTAGAAATATATTTATTAGGTTGTCAGCGTTATCTTTTAAAAAAATTTCCAATATTAGATTCATTTGCTTATAATGATGTAGCTAATAATAAGAAAGTTTTCAATGAAAAAATTGAAAATTATAAAAATTTTTTGGGTGAAACAATAGAAATAATTGAAAAACCAGAAGACAAAATTTTTAAAAACTTAAATTTATGAAAATAAAAAAATAATTTTCTAATACACACTATTTTTACTAAAATTCAAACAGATGATAAAATTCGAAATAGCCTGTTGACAAACGTTTGAATAAATTATATAATAAAATGTGAATTAAGAGATTACCTCAATAAATTAGACTTGTTATTAAGGGGTTTTGGGTAATTGATAAACTAACAACTGTGATATTGCATTTCTCTCTTATGAAAGGATTGTTATGAAAGAAAAAGTAGTAGGATTAATTCCTGCAAGAATGGGTAGTTCAAGATTCCCTGGAAAACCAATCACAAATATTAATGGATTTCCAATGATTTACTGGGTATATAATGAAGCAAAAAACTTAAGCGAAATTGATGAATTATATATAGTAACTCCAGATATTGAAATAAAAAATATATGTGATAAGTTTAAAATGAATTGCTTATTTGATGAGAAACAAGGGAATACAGCTGCTCAAAAATTGGCATTCGCAGCACAAGAGCTCAATGGTACAATTTATTTGAATATACAAGGTGATGAACCTCTTTTGGATTCTAATGAACTAAAGAAAATTATCAACGAAATGTTAGATAACAAAGATAGTTATTATGTTGGTCTTTATTCTCATATAAAAAATGTTGAAGATTTTAACAATAGGAACAATGTAAAAGTAGTTCTTGATAATAATGGAAACGCATTATATTTTTCAAGATCTCCAATTCCAGAAAAATTTGAATATGGAAACGCTAATAGAGTGTTAGGTCTATATGGTTATAGAGATTGGTTTTTAGAAAAATTTGCATCGATTGAAAAAACACAATTGGAGTCTTTAGAGTCTGGTATAGAAATGATAAGAATGCTTGAATATGGTTATAAAATTAAATTACTATATTCAGAATATAACACGTTAGGTGTGGATTTACCAAGTGATATAGAAAAAGTTGAAAAAGAAATGATAAGAAGAAAAGGAACTAAATAAAATGAAGTATGCAATAGTATTAGATTTAGACGGTACGTTATTAGATGATAACATGAGAGTTAGTGCATTTGATAAAGTGATTTTAAAAAAATGTAAAGATTTTAGGTCATAAAATTATAATCAATACAACAAGAAATTATACAAGAACAGTAAAATTTATGGATGAAATTGAAGCAGATTATATAAATTGTTTTAATGGTAATTATGTGTTAGGAAAAGAGGTTGTATTTAAAAATTGTTTTAATGCTAAAACAATTAATAAAGTATTAGAAATTTTAAACAATAATAATTGCGAGTATATTGTAGAATGCAAAAATGGAACATACAGAAATTGTTATCAAGAATTTGATAAAATTGATTCATATTATATACATTTTGAAGATATTGATTTAACTGACTGTTTTAAGTTTTTAATAAAATGCGACAAGCAAAATATATTCACATTGACTAGCAAATTAAATAATTTAGATATTACAATTTCATATGATGAATTTAATGAATATTTAAGAGTTATGCCAAAAAATTCTGAAAAGTATAATGGACTTTCAAAAATTGATTTATCAGATTATAAAATGATAAGTTTTGGAAATTCAATAGATGATTTAATCACTTTAAAAAATTCTTTTCTTGGTGTAAAAATGAAAAATTCTGATGATTCATTAGATGATATTACATTTACTACAATGCAGGATAATAATAATAGCGGAGTAGGAAACTTTTTAAGTAATTATTTTAATTTTGATACTTCTAGTACATTTAAAAACATCAAAGTTTTAGATTGTACTTTAAGAGATGGAGGTCATCTTAATGATTCCTATTTTGGATATGAAAATATTATAAATGTAGTAAATTGTTTGAATGATGCAAATATCGATTTTATAGAGTTGGGCTTTTTAGAGGATTGTAAATATGATAGAAATCGAGCGAGATTTTCTTCAGTATCAGAGACTAACGAAATATTAAAAAATATTCAAACAAAAAAGTCAAAATATTCATTATTAACACAAGTTGATAAGTATGACATTAGTAAACTTGAAGATTCAAATCTAAACAAAATAGATATGATTAGAGTGTCATTTCATAATTGCTATATTAATGAAGGAATAGAATATTGTAAAAAAGTAAAAGAAAAAGGTTATATAGTTTGTTGTAATCCAATTAATTTTTCTAGTTACAGCAATGAAGAGATAGTGTATTTAGTTAATAAAATAAATGAAATTGATCTTGATTATTTCACTATAGTAGATACATTTGGGACTTTGTTAAATAATGATTTTAGTAATAAACTGAATTTATTAAGTTCTTTGTTAAGAGATACCATTAAGATTGGGTTGCATCTACATAACAATTTATCATCATCATTTTCAACCGCTCAAATTTTAATGCAAACCAAAAGTAGGTTTAATGATGTAATAATAGATACTTCTCTAAATGGTATGGGGAGAGCTCCAGGAAATTTGAAGACTGAATTGTTGACTTATTATATTAATATGAATTGTTTTAAATATAATATGCAACCTATATATCAAATTATTGAAAGTTACATTGAAAAGTTAAAAAGCGATTTTGATTGGAATTTAGATTTTAGATATAGTATTTCAGCGTTTGAAAAATCCCATAGAAGCTATGCAGAATACCTGATAAAGCATAATATGTGTTACAGAGATTCAGAAAAAATAATAAAACTGATACCAAAAGAAAATAAAGGTAGGTATGACAAACAAGTAATAGAAAACATAACAAATAAAATTAAGGGGGAATAGATATGTTTTTAGATAAGTATATTAAAGAAAATGGAAAATTAACCGATTACGGAGTTTTTAAAGAAGATGGAATAAGTGGGATTGTTACTATCCCAGTATCAGATTTATTTTTGGCACAATTCAAAAATGGAATTTATAATGCTGTAGATGTTGTGGTTAAATATATGGCCATTGAAAATTATTATGGATGTAATAATAATGGATTTAATTTATATAATAAAATGCAAAGAATGCGTATTAAAGAAAATTGGGAAGAGAGATTTAAAAATTTAATAAATGAAATTGAAAGAAATGGTTACAGCGATGAATCGCTAGTTGAAACTGATATAAACTACTCTATTCACGATGGTGCACATAGATTGGCAATGGCATTATTTATGGGAATAAAAAATATAAATGTAAGAGTATTTAACACAGATTTACATCGAAGAGATTATGATATTACATGGTTTATAAATAATGGTTTTACAGCCGAAGAAATAAATCAAATACAAGAAAAGTTGAATGAAATATTAAAGAAAATCAACGAACCTTATTATTGTATATTTTGGACTCCTGCAAGAAATATTTTTCATAAGTTAGAACATGATATTGTTTCTGTAGAAGATGGTGTTTTTATACAAGATAAAAAAGTAATAGAACTGCCTAGAAATATTTTCAAAAAATTTATTTATGAAATTTATAGTACAGATGATATTGCTCCATACAAATTAGATTTAAAATATCAACATTTAATGGCATCATTAGAAAAAGATAATTTTAGTTCTGACTATTTGCCAATTGAAGTGGTTTCTACTATACTTGATATTCCAGATTTTAAAATGAAAGGTTTAACAGGTTTACCACAATCAAAAAAAACAATGAGATTAAAAAAACAAGTAAGAGCAAAAAATTGTGATTTGATTTCTGATTATTATTACGATATAATAATGCATATGACAGATAATAACATTCAGAATGAAGATGTAAAACTAATACTGCGTAAAGTTAATAATGAAAAAAGATGAAATTAAAAATGAATTAAAAGTATTTGATTCAATAAAATTTAAATATGTTGTGTTAGGCTCTAGTGCATTGGTTTTACACGAGATTAAGGATGTCGCTAATGATGTTGATATAGGTGTAACAGAAAAAGATTATGATAGATTCATAAGAAATAATTTAATATACAAAAAAATTGATTTTGTTGTAAAAAAAGAAAAAGATATAAAAATAGAATTTTTTAATGGTTATCCATTACAAGATTTGGAACAAATGAAATCTAATAAAGAAAAAAGAGGATTAAGTAAAGATATACAGGATATAATCTTAATAGATAATTATAAGAGGAGGATGGAAAATATGGGAGAATATACTGATTTATATGATGAAAATAAAAATTTAACAGGAGAAAAAATATTTAGAAAGAAAGGTGAAAAATCTGAAACACCTGAAGGAAGATATACTATAGTTGTCTTAGCAATAATAGAAAATGATAATAATGAAATTTTAGTTCAAAAAACATCTGCTAGAAAAAAAGGTGTATGGGCATTACCTGGTGGACATGTAAAAAGTGGACAAAATAGCTATGAAGCAATTCAAGAAGAATTATTAGAAGAAATGGATATTAATGTTAATATTGATGAAATAAAATTATTTAAAACTTATAAATATGAAAATGCATTTAAAGATGTCTTTTATATCAGAAAAAACTATGATTTGAATAAGATTAAAGTAGAAGAAGATGAAGTAGAAAAAGTTGCATATCTTTCAAAAGAAGATATATTAAAATTGGTAGAAGAAGATAAATTTAGAAAAACAAATTTAGATACATTAAATGATTTTTTTGAAAAATAATTTTAATAAATTATTGACTATTATTTAGAAATTGATTTAATACTAAAAGCATAGTATCATACCTTATTTAGGTATGATTCTTTTTTTGTATGGTAATATTTACATAGAAATAATTGTGAATAATGTATTACAATTTAGTATGCACCGCCAATTTTACTTGTGTTATTAACTATATTGTGCTAAAATATAATTGATTTTGGTGATGTGTTATGATAAAAGGTGAATACCCATCAATAGATTTGCCTCAAAGCATTAATTCAACATTTTTTGAAAAAAATCCATTGATACCGAATACCAATATTTATACTACAATAAAATTATTAAGTGCATTTTATAAAGACAGATGTGCTGTTAATTGCTTTGATTTAAATGCAAATTATGGTAAATTACTTGATGATGCTGTTACGATTTCGGTAGCATTAAAAGAACTTGGAGCTAAAAAAGGTCAAGTGGTTTCAGTTTGCATGCCAAATTTTTATCAAGCACTTGCTACATTTTTAGCTTGTAATAGAATTGGTGTTGTTACAACATTTATAGACTCTAGAGCTTCAATTGATGATATTTGTTATTATTTAAATGAATTTGAAACTCCAATTTTTATTAATTATAATAGTAGTTTATTAGAAAATAAGCAAATAAAATCTAAAACTAATGTAAAATATATTGTAACTTTAGATAAAAATAAAGTTAATAGTTTAGATTTATTAGGTGATTACAGATTAACATCTAGTGATGAAAAAATAGACTTTTCTTCACTGGGCAGTATTTCTAAATTTCAAAAAATTAAATTTGAAAAATTACATGGAGCAAATGAAGATGCATTGATTTTATTCACAAGTGGGTCAACTGGTAAACCAAAGTCTGTAGTGTTAACCAATAAAAATGTTTTAGCTGCAGAAATATATGCTAAAAATACTAGTCATACGGAAAATATTACAGGACTTAAAACACTTACTTGTGTACCATTTTCTTATCCTTATGGTTTGATTACTTCAGCTCTTACAACTTTGCTTTGGGGAAAGGAAGCAATACTTGCTCCTAATATTAGTAAGGATACTGTAAATTACTATTATAAAAAGAACCCTAGTATAGTGTTTGGTAGTCCAGCACTTCTTGATTTAACTATGAAAAATGTGGATGCAAACCTAGATTTATCGTCTGTTACACATTTTATTTCTGGTGGTGATTTTTTAACACCTCAACATTATAAAAGAGGAATCGAATTTTTTAAGGCTCATGGTGCTGATGTAGAACTTGGAAATGGTTTTGGTAATGCTGAAACAGTAAGTATTGGTTCTACTCCAGTAGGAGTACCATTAAAATCTGAAACTGCTGGTAAGATATTAGTTGGATCTAAAGCGATGATAGTAAATCCTGAAACTTTTGAGGAAAAAAAGTATAATGAAGAGGGCTTACTTTTAATATCAGGTAAACATGTATTTAAAGGGTATTATAAAAATGAAGAATTAACTAAAGCAGTTAAAATAAATATAAAAGGAACTGAATATTATAATACTGGAACAATTGGTTATATAGATAAAGATGGTTATTTTACTCCAACAGGTAGAACATCAAGATTTTATATTATGTCATCTTTAAATAAGGTTTATTGTGATAATGTTCAAAATATAATATCATCATTTGATTGTGTTAAAGATTGTGCTGTTGTAAAAGTTAGTGATGAAGATGAATTATATGTTAATAAAGCGTATATTGTATTAAATGAAGGTTATGAACCAAGTGATGAAATGTTGAAAAAAATAAGCGAAATGTGCTATTTGCCAACAGTCATTGCAAATGATAGAATTACGCAATTAAAACCATATGAAGTTCCTGCATATATTGAGTTTGTTAGTGAACTTCCAAGGATTAAAAGTTCAGAAAAAATAAATTATATTGCATTAGAAGAAGATGCTAAAGAAAAATTAGAGCAAAATAGTAATATGAGGCTCATAAGAAAGAAATAAAAGAATAAAATAGGTGGTGATTAATGTGAATAGTGGAATATTTTTTCCAATTTGTGCTGTTCCTTTTTCAATTTTAATAATAGTGTTATTTTATAAAAAAGGACATATAGATAACTATGAAACTAGAATTTATAGTTTGCTTATAATACTAAATTTTGTGGGTTTAATTCTTGAATTACTTTGTACAGTTGGGGCTTATATATACAATGATTATAGGTTTGTAGCAGACTTTTTATTTAAAACATATTTAGTATATTTATTAGTTTGGACTGCTTTATTTATGTATTACATATATAGAATTTCAAACGAAAAGAGGATTAAACATTATAAATTTTGGAAAAATTTATTTCTGGGCATAAGTGTTTTAACTATAATTATTACTTATCTTTTACCGATTGAACTTGTGGTTAAAGATAATTTTTGTGTTAGATATACAACTGGAGCTAGTGTAAGTTTCTCCTATATAGTGAGTGGCATTATAATTTTGGCAATTATTTTAATATTATGTAAAAATTACAAAAAAGTTTTGAGTAAGAAATATTTGCCAGTTTGGATTTTACTTATTATTGGTACGATTGCTGTAATTACACAGCTTAAATTTCCTCAATTATTATTACTTACTTATGTTGAAACCTTTATATGTGTTGTTATGTATTTTACAATTGAAAATCCCGATGTTAAAATGTTAAATACTATTATTTTGGCAAAAGAACAAGCTGAAAGAGCTAATAGAATAAAAAGTGATTTTTTATCAAGTATGTCCCATGAAGCAAGAACCCCTTTAAATGCTATTATCGGATTATCTGAAGATATGATGACATATAAAGACAAGTTGCCAAATGAAGTTGCTTTAGATATTGAAGATATTGAAATTGCATCACAAACATTAAATGAAATTGTTGGAAATGTTTTGGATATTAATGCTATTGAAAGTGATAAGATTGAATTGGAAAATGTTCCTTATGAAATTAGAGAAGAAGTTGATAAAGTAATTAAAGTAACAAAATCAAAAATCAAAAATAAGAATATAACATTTGATTTAAAAATTAATAAAAATGTTCCACATGTTCTAATCGGTGATAAAGTTCGTATAAAAGAAATTATTAATAATCTTCTATCTAATGCTTTTAAATATACTGATAAAGGTATGGTTACTTTAGATATTGATGTAACTAATAAACTAGATGATAAATGCGATTTAATTATTAAGGTTAAAGATACTGGTAAAGGTATTAGTAAAGAGAATATTGATAAGTTATTTAATAAATTTGAAAGATTAGATACTGTGATTAACTCTGATATTGCTGGAACTGGACTTGGGCTTGCTATTACAAAGGCATTAGTTGATATGATGAAAGGAAAAATAAGTGTTATAAGTAAGAAGGATGAAGGTTCAGTATTTGAAGTTTTAATACCACAAGGAATAGGTAATGAAAGAGGTACTGAAAGTGAAGTAAGAATTAATTATTCAAATCAAAGTCATAATGATGATATATGGAAAGATGTACCTGAAGTTGTTATAAGTGATAATTAAAAAATGTTAAATTGGTTATAATGGAAAAAGTAATGTGGGTTTAGTAAAATAACCTTACCTTACAAGTTTAGTCTTTTTGTTGTTAACATTATCTTTTAAAAAAAATTTCCAATGTTATATTTATTTAACTTATAATAAAAAATTCAGTGTAAAACCCAAAAATATAAAAATGTTTTTTAGTGAAACAATAGAAATAGTTGAAAAGCCAGAAGACAAAATTTTTGAAAATTTAAATATATAAAGATGAAAAAGCTTTATATATTTTTCTTTTTTCTAAAGTTATAATATTTTAAATAATAAAATTTGATGACAATTAGCCCTATTTTTGGTATCATATTGTATGAAGAGGTATGACATGAAAGAAAAAAAGATTGGAGATATTTTATTAAATGCTAGGCAAAAAGCTAAAATAAGTCAGGACTTATTATCGCAAAAATTACACATTAGTAGACAATGTATAAGCAATTGGGAAAATAATTATAATGTTCCTGATTTGGAAATGTTAAAAGAAATATGTAAGATATTAAATATAAGTTATAAAAAGATAATAAAAAAACATCCTGCTTATCGTACATCTAATCAAAAACCGCCAAAAATAATTATTTTCTTGTTATTTTTAATTTTATTATTTATTATAATTTTTTGTCTAATGATAAAGTTTAGAACAAAAGTGGCATTTTATGAAGTTAAAATTGCTAAAAATGATAATGTATCTTTAACTAATGCCTATTTTTTAAAGACAAATAATAATATTTATTTTAACTTAGGTATTATATCATTTCTTTCATCAACCGAAAACATTGAAGATTATCAAGTAAAACTATATTTGAAAACTAAAGACAAAATTAGGCTGATTATTAATTGTAATTATGAAGACTTTATAATAATAAATGAAAAAAATGGATATGGTGAATATTTTGATAATGACTTTGGGTCGAATGCTCTTTTTCTTGATTTAATATCTTTAGATGATTCAACGAAAATATATTCCTTTAAATTAAAGCTAGAAGAAAAATTTAAGAATGATAAAGTATTTAATTTTAAACAGAGTAAAATTGTGAGTGATAAAACTAATGATTTATTAAACCATAAATTAATATCAACTACTGAATTAAAAAAACAAGGATATGAATATAATGATAATTCGTATTCAAAAAAAGTAGATAATGGAACATTTCAATATGATGAATTTTTTAATGAACTCATGTTTTTTAATAATAACACAAATTTAAAATTCAAAATATCATATGATGTTATTGTCGGTCGTGATTATGATTATCAAAATAATAAATATTTAATAGATTTTGTATATAATAAAAAAAGTAATCAATTATCATGTTATTCGGATACTTGCCAAAATTATGAAGAATATATAAAAATTATATTAGATGAATATAAAAGTTTAGCAAATTAACTTGTGCAACAAAAAAATAGCATTTTGCAAGTTATATATTGCTTTTCTTTTTTTTCCTTTTGTGATAATTTGGAAGTAGAAAGGAAGAACAATCTATGTTAATGTAGTTTGTTAATTATAAAAATGAAAAAATTAATTTGTTTTATTATAGTTAGTTTCTTTTGGATCTTGGAATGTAAAGCTAGTGTCGTCAATAGTTATTATAAAACTTATTGTTTCAATAATTCTTGTAATACATATGAAATAAGTGAAGAAGAGTATGAAAGTATAAGTCCAATACAATTGTTGGGGTGTAGTATTGAAACAGAATATAAAAGATTATCATTATCAACTACTGGAAATATGGCTGAAATAAAAGTTGAATGGAAAAAGACTCCAAAATATAAATCTTTTGATGTTATTGCTATTGTTGGTTCTGGCGTAGCATTTGATAATAGTAAAGTTAGTGGGTATCAACATGCTATATTAGATAACAATAATAACCCAAGTGTTAAATACAGCTTATCTAGTAAAAATACCAAAATTCTAGATAATGGAATCGGAATTTCGATGAACCTTATAGATGGTGGAATATATTACGAATTGTCATTAAGCATAATATACAATGGGCATGGTACAATATACGGAAATTATCGTCATGCAACATCAAATGTTACTTTAAATCAATCGTTAGGTTATGAAGTAACTAATGGGAATATTGTTTTTTCAAATAATTCAATAGATAATAAATATGATAGAGTTAAACCATTAACTATTAATGTATAATTGATAAATTCAAGAGAAATGCGAGGTGTAATATGTAAAATAAAAATTTAATACAAAATACTAAAAAGAAAGGATGGAAAAATGAAAAATGTGAAAAAAATCGGGGTTGTTATTTTGGTGATTTTGGTTATTCCAATTTTATATTTAAGTAAAAATTCAATTAAAACAAATAAGAATGAAACTATTGCCTACAATAGTGTTGAAATGCAACAATTTGTTGATTCTTTGAAAGAAGAATACGGAGAAAGTTATGAAACTATAATATCTAAAAATGAGAAGGCAACTCAAAAAGCAGAATTGTTAGAAAAGAGCTTTGTAGTTGAAAACGAAAAAACTATATATCCAGACAATTTTGGCGGTTCGTATGTAAATGAAAATAATGAATTAGTTGTTCAAATTGTTAATAATTCAAAAGCAAAAAAATTAAAATATAATTCTGCAAATAATGAAATTACTTTAGATAATGATATTATTAAGGAAGTTGTAAATTATTCTTATAATGATTTAACTGAAGTAAATGATGTAATTATAAATTATTTTTCCAATCATAGCGTTGATGAATATTTTGTAGGAAATTATGTAGATATAAAAAATAATATTGTTGTTGTAGAATTAAAAGAAATAAATGATGATTACATCAACAAGTTTAAAAGAGAAGTTATTAATTCAAGTATGGTAGAGTTTAGAGTGGGAAAAAGAATTTCAACGGTAGCTTCTTATAAAGCAGGATCTTTGTTCACTTTTACAAGAACTTATGTAATAAAAAATGGACAAGCTACAAATGAAATAACAGACATGAACGCAACATGTTCTATTGGAGCTAGAGCAAAAAGAAATGGGGTTTCAGGATACATAACTGCTGGTCATTGTTTTGGAAAAATGAATTCAACACCAACAAGTTCAATATTACCAAATGGCACATATGTTACAAGAACATATACGAAAAGTATGGATGCTGCATTCGTTAAGCTAAGTTCTGGAAACACCGTAACAAATAATTTGGATAAAACAGGATATCAAGCTAGTTTTATAAATACTACTGGTCAAAATTATTTTACTACTGGTACTGCAGTAGGAAAAGTTGGTGGTAAAAGCGGATATGGAAACGGTGTTATTGGTTCTATCAATTATTCAGTTACTGATGATGATAAAGCTTATCATACAAATTTAGTTCAAGCAAATATTCCAACTCAAAATGGTGATAGCGGTGGGCCAGTTTTTATTGTTAACATCCAAACTTTAAGCGGTGGTGCTCCGTTGATTGGAATTGTTTCTGTTGGTGGTGCTAACCTTGTTGGTTTTTATAATTATAATAATATTGTATCATCGTTAGGATTAACAAAATATTAGTGTATAGTTAAGATAGAAAACAATTTAATAGAGAAAAGAGAGATTGGTATGAAAAGAATGGTATTGTTAATAACTTGCGTTCTATTGTTGTGTGGATGTACGGTGAAAAATTCTGATAAAGGAAAAGTTAGTACATTGGATAATGGAATAAGTTGGGGATTTGATACACCTACTGATAAATTTCATGTTATTTATGAATATGAGGATGGGAAGAAAATTATTTCTCAATATAAAAATATAACTTATCAAAATAATGATGAAGATGGACCATTGTACAATTTGGAAGATGCTTTAAAAGAAAATGTAATAACAATGGAAGATTTGATTAATAAATATAAATTAGTTAAAAATGAGAATACTATAAAATTATACTCTAATAATGGCGGAAGCACATATATAGCAGTTTGTGGTAATATTATAATTGGAAATAGTTCTGATGTTATAAATGAATGTAATAGACAAAAATAAATTATAAAGAAACATAGATTTGAAAGTAAATTCATAGTTTACTTTCTTTTTTTGCAAAAAATTATCAATTATACCACAAATTATATTATAAAATAATTATTTAATTAAAACCTCATAAATGTTTGTGGGTATCGACACATTATGCCCTATCATGTTAAGTTTTTTTCTGTGCCATGTATCGACTTTTAAATAATTGATGCTGTGCCAAATGTGTGCCATTTGTTTCTAAATGTATCAAATTGTGCCAATTAGTTGAATAATTTGAATTATTTTGAAATCTTGTGAAAAGTCTTTATTTCAAAGGGTTTCAAGGTAATTCAAAGAGTTTCAATCTTACTCTCCAAAACTTTTGATGGGAGTTCGATTCTCTCTGCCCCTGCCAAGCATTTGTTCGCTTTTAGCGATTTATATATAGCTAGCAAAATTGCTAGCTTTTTTCTATAGAAATTCTTTTAAAATTTCTTCTAAATATTTGTTATTTAACCAAAAACAATGTTTAGTATAATTAGTTGCTCCGGTTAAGTTATCTTTAACTGGTAATTTTAATGTATCATCAGAATTTTGGGCATGAGGTCTTACATGACTAATTTTATTATCACTAATTTTAGGAAAGTTTGTTATTCTTCGCCCTCTTTTATCAATGTGATTAACAATATTTCCAGATTTTATTACTTCGTTAGTTTTGCTCCATACTTCTTTAATGTCTTTATCTACTATAGATTGAGGCATATTCCATAGTTTTATACCTTGAAAAACATAATCGTTTTTATCTTTTTTGAAAAGAAAAAACATATATTTGGTATTTTCAAATTCTTCTTTAATTTGAGATTTTTCCCAGGTTTCATTAGCAATACTTTCAAAACTAAAGTATGGAAATGGCATTGATTCTTTTATTCTCCCATTTTCTTCAATACGTATTGTTCGAGGAATAATATTGGCTTTTTGAAATTCATCGGTGTTTCTAAGATTTGATTTAACATTGAACATTCTTGAAATAATCATACTATTTAAGCTTTTTGAAGTTGATTTAATATGTAATTCTTCCATTAATTCTTTTTGAGTTTTTCCTTTATATTTATTTATAACATTTTCTATGAATTCATTAAATGTAACATTGTTGTTTTTTAGTACTTTTTCAACATCTTCACAATTACCTATATATTTTCTAACCAATATTGTCATATAAGATTGTCTTAGAGAAAATGCTCTTTGTCTTGCTTTGATGTTTGAAAATGGTTGTTCTTTTAATGGTGTATTTTTATTTCCTTTAGTGCATGCTCCGAGATACATAGTATCAGATTCTGATAATTCATGAGCTTTTCCTTCTTTTATTTTGTTTATTATATATTCATAATCTTTTTTAATTATTTCCAAATCTTCTTCTGGATAAGTATATAAAATTTCATGAGTTATAATTTGGTCTTCTTTAGGAATACTGTTTTCTGCTAGATACCAAATTATTTGGAGGCATTTATTCTTTTTCCAAAAAGAACTAGTTTCAAATGTATTTTTATATTCTTCTTTAAAATTAATATGATTTAAAGATAATCTTTCTTTTGCACTGAGGGTGCCATTTTTGTTTCTGATATAAGGAGTTACTTTTAGTTCAATTCCAGCTTCTTTAAAGTCTGCTTCAGCATTTGAATTTATTTCATAACCATAAAGGTCTGTTTCAAGAAGTTGACCAAATCTGCCTTTGTTGGAAGTTTTTTCATTAGAACTTTCTGTTCTTCTTTTTAATTCTTTGAATGTTTTACCAATAGCACTTTTTGCTAAAGCTTGTATTTCTTCTTTGGTATAAATTTTTTTCATGAATCCTCCTTTTGATCTTGTTTTTTTTGTAAATTTGTTATAAAATTAATAGGTAAGTACTTGATCTTTGCACTTATTTACATTATAATATAAATGTTTCTAAATAACAATTGCTTGGAGGTAGTTTATGGAAAAAACAGTTGTAGAATTATTTGCTGGTGTAGGTGGATTTAGATGTGGCTTAAATAATGTTTCATTAGTTAATAATAAAACTGTTGAAGATGGCAATTGGAATTTTGTGTGGGCTAATCAGTGGGAACCGGCTACAAAATCACAAGAAGCTTTTTTCTGTTATACAAAAAGGTTTGGTGAAAATGATGCAAGTAATGTTGATATATTTAAAGTTAATAAAAGAGAAATTCCTAATCATACTCTTTTAGTTGGGGGCTTTCCTTGTCAAGATTATTCTGTTGCTCAGACTCTTGCAAATAGTAAGGGGATTGAAGGTAAAAAGGGTGTTTTATGGTGGGCAATAAATGACATTTTAAAGATTAAAAAGCCACCATTTGTGTTTTTGGAAAATGTTGATAGATTGTTGTTATCACCAGCTAAACAAAGAGGAAGGGATTTTGGAATAATTTTAAGAAGCTTTTTTGATAATGGCTATGGAGTAGAATGGCGTGTTATAAATGCTGCGGATTATGGAATGCCTCAGAAAAGAAGAAGAGTTTATATTATTGCTTTTCATAAAAGTACTAAATACTATAAAAAAATGAAAAAGAAAGATATAAAAGATATTATAAATAAGGATGGAATTTTTGCTAAAAGTTTTAAGATAAAAGATAGTGATAGTGAAATAGTATCTACTAATGTAAGAAAAGATACTTATGAAAATTTAATTGATGTAAATAATAATTTTAAAATGGAATTTTTAAATGCTGGAGTTATGATTGATGGTAATATATTTACAACTAAAGTTGAAAGTGATTGTAATAAGTTGTATCCTTTAAAAAATATTAGAGAAAAAGATGATGTTTTAGAAAAGTATTTTTTAACTGATGAAAAAATAGAAAAATTTAAATATTTAAAAGGAAGTAAAAGAATACCTAGAGTTAAACCAAATGGGGATGCGTATTTATATTCTGAAGGTTCGATGCCTTTTCCTGATAATTTGGATAGTCCAGCTAGAACAATGTTAACATCAGAATCTGGTATTAGTCGTTCAACTCATGTTATAGAAGATTATAAAACAAATAAATTAAGATTTTTAACTCCGGTAGAATGTGAAAGAATTAATGGTTTTCCAGATGATTGGACAAATACAGGAATGAGTGATAAGAAAAGATACTTTATGATGGGAAATGCGTTAGTAGTAGAAATTGTTAAAAGAGTTGGTAATGTTTTAGAACAAATTGTTGAAGAAGAGTAAATTAGCTTTACATCTTCTTTTTTTGGTGTTATAATAGGTTTCCCTCGGAAGGAATGGTATTATGAGAGATATAATAAGTTGTTATATTAATTTATCTAATAATGATTTATCACTAGTTTTACATTGTAGATTAAGAGAATTTTATGCATATAAAAAGGCTTGTGAAATAGCAATAGAATATTTATATGCAAATAATTATAAAGGTTTAATAGAAATATCTTTAGATAAAAGTAGAGAAAGTGTAAGTAAATTAATTACTTTAGCTAATATTAGAATGATTAAACCTGATGTAACTGAAGATAGTGTTGATATAAATGTTGATAATGTAATTTTTGTTTTAAGAGAAATTATGTATAATTATATTGGTAGAATAAAAGATTTAGGACATGATTTACATAGTGATACACCAGTTTTAGAAAGAGAAGTTGAAATAAATAATTATTTTGATAAATTAATAAATAATTTAAAAGAAAAAGAAGAAGAATTAATATTAAAAAGAGAAAAGATTTCCAATTAGGAAATTTTTTTCTTTTAATTAGAGAAAAATAATGCTATAATTAATTTAAGATAGAGGTGTGATATGAAAAAGGTTATTATATTAATAATGTTGTTAATTATATTAGGGGGATGTAAGAAAAATACTAATGAACTTATAATGGTTACAGAAGCTGGATTTGCTCCATATGAATATTATGATGGAGGAGAAATTGTTGGGGTAGATGTTGATATAGCTAAAGAAATTGCTAAATATTTAGGTAAAACTTTAGTAGTTAAAGACATTGCTTTTGATTCAATTATTAATGAAGTTAAAGCTGGTAAAGCTGATTTTGGTGCTGCTGGTATTAGTTATAGTGATGATAGAGCTAAAAATGTGGATTTTTCTATTAATTATTCTGTAAGTAAACAAGTAGTTATTGTAAGTAATAATAGTAATATTAATAATGTAAATAATATAAGTAATAAAAAAATAGCTGTTCAACTTGGAAGTATTGCAGATACTTTTGTTACTGAAAATTTTAAGAATGCAAGTATTGTAAGACAAAAGAAATATTTAGCAGCGATTGAAGATTTAAAAGCAGGTAAGGTAGATTGTGTAGTTATGGATGAACTTCCTGCTAAAGAAATTGTTGCAAGTAATAGTGGTATTAAAATACTTGATGGAAGTCTAACTAATGATTCATATGGAATGGTTGTTAAAAAAGGTAATAAAGAATTATTAGATGCAATTAATACTGTTTTAGAAAAGTTAAAAAATGAAGGTAAAATTGATGAATATATAATTAATCATACTGAAAAATAGGTGAATTATGGTAGAAAAATTTTATGATAGTTTTATTTATGATGGAAGATATAAATATATTTTTGAAGGGTTATTTAATACTTTAATTATTGCTTTATTTGCTTGTTTAATTGGGGTTTTTATAGGAATTCTTATAGCAATTGTTAGACACAATCATGATACAAATGGTAAATTAAAGATATTAAATAAATTAGTTACATGGTATGTAAATGTTGTAAGAGGAACACCGGTGTTGTTACAATTAATGATTATTTATTATGTTATATTTAAGTCTGTTGATATTAGTATAGTTATTGTGGGGATTTTAGCTTTTGGACTTAATTCTGGAGCTTATGTATCGGAAATTATTAGGTCTGGTATTAATTCAATTGATAAAGGTCAAATGGAAGCTGGATTATCTTTAGGACTTAATTATCGAAAAGTTATGAGATATATTATTATGCCTCAAGGGATTAGAAATGTTATGCCTGCTTTAGGAAACGAATTTATTACATTAATTAAAGAAACTTCAGCGGGGGCTTATATAGGTATTATGGAACTTACGAAAGCAAGTGATATTATTGCATCAAGAACTTATGATTATTTCTTTCCTTTGATAATTATTGCATTAATATATTTGGTTATTACTTTGGGATTAACTAAATTCGTTAATAAAATGGAGGTAGGACTAAATGCTAAGTGTTAAACATTTGAAAAAGAAATTTGGTAAAAATACAGTTTTAAAAGATATTAGTTTTGATGTTAGTGTTGGAGATATTATAGCAATTGTTGGTCCTTCAGGAAGTGGAAAAAGTACATTGCTAAGATGTCTTAATATGATTGAAGTACCTAGTAGTGGTAAAATAATTTTTGAAGGAACTAATTTAGTAGATAAAAATACTAATTTGCCTTTAACTCGTGAAAAAATTGGAATGGTTTTTCAACAATTTAATTTGTTTAATCATTTAAGTGTTTTAGATAATTTAATGCTTGCTCCAGTTAAACTTAAAGTTATGGGTGAAGGTAGTGCTAAGAGAAAAGCAATGAATCTTTTAGAGAAAATTGGTTTAAAAAATAAGGCATCGAGTTATCCATCAAGTTTATCTGGTGGTCAAAAACAAAGAGTAGCAATAGTTAGAACTTTAATGATGGACCCGGATATTATTTTGTTTGATGAACCAACAAGCGCGCTAGATCCTGAGATGGTTGGAGAAGTACTTGATTTAATTAAAATGGTTGCTGAAGAAAATAAAACAATGATTATAGTTTCTCATGAAATGAATTTTGTAAAAAGTATTGCAACAAGAATATTATTTTTAGATAATGGTAAAATATTATTTGATGGAAGTAATAAAGAGTTTTTTAATAATAAAAATGAACGAATAAAAATGTTTTTGCAAAAAGTTGAAAAATAAAATTGCAATTGATTATATTGTTTGGTATAATTTAATAGAGAATAAGGAGAGGATTTTAGATGAATGCAATTAATGTTAGAAGTGAAATTGGTCCACTTAAAAAAGTGCTTTTGCATAGACCTGGAAATGAACTTTTAAATTTAACACCAGATTCATTAAGTAGATTATTATTTGATGATATTCCTTTTTTACCTGATGCTCAAGCTGAACATGATGAGTTTGCTAGAGCTTTAAAAGAAAATGGTATTGAAGTTGTTTATTTAGAAGATTTAATGGCTAGTGTACTTGAAATAAGTGATGAAATTGAAGATAAATTTATTAGACAATTTATCTATGAAGCTGGTATAACAACACCAAAATATAAAAATTTAGTTTTTGATTATTTAAAGAGTTTTAATAATAAAAAAGAACTTGTATTAAAAACTATGGAAGGTATAAAAATTGAAGAAATAAGTAGAGCAAAAAGGAACGTTGAAAAATCTTTAGTTGACTTAGTTAGTGAAGAATCTGAGTTTTTAGCTGACCCAATGCCAAATCTTTATTTTACAAGAGATCCATTTGCTAGTGCAGGTAATGGGGTAATTTTAAATAAAATGTATTCTGTTACAAGAAATAGAGAAACAATTTATGCAGAATATATATTTAATTATCATCCAGATTTTAAAGATAAATTAGATAAATATTATGATAGATATTTACCATATCATATTGAAGGTGGGGATGTTCTTAATTTAAATAGTCATACTCTTGCTGTTGGCATTTCACAAAGAACTGAAGCTGCAGCGATTGATGAACTAGCTAAGAATTGTTTTAAAGACCCAAATTGCAAGATTGATACAATTTTAGCTTTTAATATACCTGAATCTCGTGCTTTCATGCACTTAGATACAGTATTTACTCAAATTGATTATGATAAATTTACATATCATCCAGGTATTATGGATACACTTCAAGTTTTTGAAATAACTGAAGGGGATATTCCAGATTCTGATGAAGACTTAAATGTTGTGGAAGTAAATGGTTCATTAGAAAGTATTTTAGAAAAATATTTAGGTAGAGATATAACTTTAATTCCATGTGCCGGTGGAGAAAAGATTTCTTCAGAAAGAGAACAATGGAATGATGGAACTAATACATTATGTATTGCTCCAGGTGTAGTTGTTGTTTATGATAGAAATAATATTACTAATAATATTTTAAGAGAACATGGTATTCATGTAATTGAAGTAAGTAGTGCAGAATTATCTCGTGGTAGAGGTGGCCCTAGATGTATGAGTATGCCACTTGTTCGTGAAGATATTGAAGAAGTAACTGTAGAAAAGAATGAAAGTATACCTACAATAAAAATAGAAGATTTTATTAAAATAGAAAATGTTAATAAAGTAGATTTAAGAGGTAGAAATTTCTTAACATTACTAGATTATACACCAGAAGAAATTAGATATTTATTAGATTTATCTAAAGATTTAAAAGATAAAAAGAGAAATGGTGTAGAACATAGATATTTAAAAGGTAAAAATATTGTATTATTATTTGAAAAGACTTCAACTAGAACTAGATGTGCATTTGAAGTTGCTGGAATGGATTTAGGTATGGGTGTTACTTATTTAGACCCTGGTTCTTCACAAATGGGTAAAAAAGAATCTATTAGTGATACAGCAAAAGTTTTAGGTAGAATGTATGATGGTATTGAATATCGCGGATTTGACCAAAAGATTGTGGAAGAACTTGCAGAAAATGCTGGCGTTCCAGTTTGGAATGGTTTAACTACAGAATTCCATCCAACACAAATGCTTGCAGATGTCTTAACTGTTGAAGAAAATTTTGGACATTTAAAAGGTATCAAACTTGTATTTATGGGTGATGCTAGAAATAATGTTGCTAATTCATTAATGGTTGTATGTGCTAAAATGGGAATGCATTTTGTAGCATGCGGACCAAAGAGTTTATGGCCAAATGAAGAATTAGTAAGTAAATGTATGGAAATTGCTAAAGAAAATGGTGGTTCTATATCTATGAATGAAAATGTTATAGAAGCAACAAGAGATGCAGATGTTATTTATACAGATGTATGGGTTTCTATGGGTGAACCAGATGAAGTATGGAATGAAAGAATTAATTTACTTAAGCCTTATCAAGTTAATATGGATGTTATGAATAATGCAAGGCCAGATGCAATATTCTTACATTGCTTACCTTCATTCCATGATTTAAATACAACAATTGGAAAAGATATATATAGTAAGTTTGGTTTAAAAGAAATGGAAGTTACTGATGAAGTGTTTAACTCATCAAAATCTAAAGTATTTGATCAAGCTGAAAATAGATTACATACAATAAAAGCTGTAGTTTATGCAACTATGAGGGAAGATAATGAGTAAAATAGTAATTGCCTTAGGTGGTAATGCTTTAGGTAAAAATCCAGAAGAACAAATGAATTTACTAAAAAATGTGGCAAAGATTATTGTTAGTCTTGTTAAAAATGGTGAAGAAATTGTTCTTACTCATGGGAATGGTCCTCAAGTTGGACAAATAGCTTTAGCAATGGAGTATTCTTCTAAAGGAGAAGCTAATACTCCATTCATGCCATTTCCTGAGTGTGGGAGTATGAGTCAAGGTTATATTGGTTACGGATTACAACAATGTATTCAAAATGAATTAAAAAAAGAAGGTATTGTTAAATCATGCGTAACTTTAATAACACAAGTTCTAGTGGATGCAAAAGATAGTGCTTTTTCTAATCCAACTAAACCTATTGGAATGTTTTATAGTAAGGAAGAGGCTTTAAAACAAGAACAGGAAAAAGGTTATACTTTTGTAGAAGATGCAGGACGTGGGTATCGTAGAGTTGTACCATCTCCGATGCCAATAGATATTGTTGAAGCGGAAGCTATAAAGAATTTAATTCAACAAAGTTCACTTGTAATTGCTGCAGGTGGTGGAGGTATTCCTGTTATTAATGATGGGAATAACTTAAAAGGAGTTGAAGCTGTTATTGATAAAGATAGAACAGCATCTCTTCTTGGTAAATTAATCGGGGCAGATAAGTTATTAATCTTGACTGCTGTTGATAAAGTTTCAATTCATTATAATACTGATTTTCAAATTGATTTGGATGAATTAAGTGTTGATGATGCGTTAACTTATATTAAAAAGGGAGAATTTGCAAAAGGTAGTATGTTACCAAAAGTTGAAGCATGCTTGGATTTTGTGAAAAACTCTAATCGTGTAGCAATAATAAGTTCTTTAGAAAAAGCTGAAGATGCAATATTAGGAAAAACAGGTACAGTAATAAAGGAGGAAAATTAAAATGGCAAATGCTAAGAAAAAGGCTAAAACAATGTTATCGTCTTTTTCAATTATTCTAATACTTATATTTGGTCTTGGAATATTATCACATTTACTTCCGAATGCTAAGTTTGTAGGAGATACATTAGTTGATGGAAGTGGTACTGTTGGAGCAACATTATCTCAAGTATTAATGGCTCCGATTAAAGGTTTTGAAGATGCTATTGATGTTAGTATTTTCATAATGATGCTAGGTGGTATGCTTGCAGTTATTAATAAAACTGGAGCATTAGAAACTGGTATTAAAGTGTTGGTTCATAAACTTAAAGGGAAAGAAATTTGGTTAATTCCAATTCTTATGACAATCTTTTCAGTTTGTGGAACAACATATGGTATGCTTGAAGAAACTGTAGGTTTCTATGTATTATTATCAGCTACAATGATGGCTGCTGGAATGGATCCATTAGTTGGTTCTGCGGTTGTTCTTCTTGGTGCTGGTAGTGGATGCTTAGGTTCTACGATAAATCCATTTGCAACAGGTGTTGCACTAAGTGCTCTTCCAGAAAATATCGCAGCTGATCATGGATTTGTAATATTAATTGCAACATTCTTATGGTTAACAACTTTAATTGTTTCAATTCTATTTGTTATGAATTATGCTAAAAAGGTTCAAAAAGATAAAGGTTCAACTTTCTTATCTTTAAGAGAACAAAAAAATGCTGAAAAATCATATGGTAGATTTGAAGATAAAAAGGAAGAAGTTAAGTTATCAACTACACAAAAAATTACATTAATATTATTTGGATTAACATTCCTTGTAATGGTTATAGGTTTCATTCCTTGGGGTAAATTCAATATTACAATATTTAATAAATTTACAGGTTGGTTAACTGGTGCTCCATTAGGTGACTGGTGGTTCTACGAAGCAGCTTTATGGTTCTTAATCATGTCAATCATTATTGCAATTATTAATAAACTTGGTGAAAAAGGGTTTGTTGATACATTTGTTGATGGTGCTGATGATATGATTGGTGTTATTCTAGTTATTGCAATAGCTAGAGGTGCTAGTGTACTTATGGCAGAAACTCATTTAGATAATTATATTATCTTTAATGCCGCAGATTTCTTAAGTAAAGTGCCTGAATTATTATTCGTTCCACTTAACTATTTATTACATGTAGTATTATCATTCTTAGTTCCATCTAGTAGTGGTCTTGCTACATTATCTACACCAATTATTGCTCCACTTGCTGCACAACTTGGTTATAGTGTTGAAGTTTCAATTATGACTATGGTTGCTGCAAATGGTTTAGTTAATTTAATTTCTCCAACTTGTGGTGCTATAATGGGTGGTCTTGCTTTAGCTAAGGTTGAATATTCAACTTGGTTTAGATGGGCTATCAAATTAGTAATTCTAATTGGTATTCTAAATATGTTTGTTTTAAGTGTATTTAGTTTAATAGTTTAAAATTTAGGCTCTTCGAAAAGTAGTGAGGAGCTAAAATAACTCCCCATCAGATTCCGAAGAACCGTTATATCAATTTTTAATTTATAAAAACTGTCCGTAGGTAAGAATATTGGAAGATTAAAAAAGTAGATTTTTGTTAAATCTACTTTTTATCTCCTAGAATACGTTTTAGGATTGTGCTTGCTTTTTGTTGTTCTTGACTTGAGTATGGTGTTGATGATAAAGTCTTCTTTAAGTCTTTGTCATCCATTGGGGTAACAGTTGTTATTATTTGTGCTATTGTATCATTATCTAGTAGTTGTTCTCCCATTTCTTTTAATCTTTGATATAAGTAATCTAAATCTTCTATAAAAGGAATTTGCATGTAAGAAAATATTTTTCTTGCTTTTTTAAATGCTAAATTTTTGTTAATGTCTACGAATGGAAACTCTTGATATAAATCATATGAAATGAAAAATCTATAATATGAACAACCTAAGTTTGGTGTTATGTTTGATTTAGCTTTTTCATTTTTTTCAATATTCATTGGTACAAGAAAATGTCTTATATATTGTTGATAAGTTGTATCTTTTTCATTTTGTTTTGAGTCCCAGGTTGGGTCAATTGCAAAAATACCATGAATATTATATTTATCATCATTTAAATAAACTGCGATGGAATCATGTCCTGCTTTTTTTTCATTTTTAGGTGTCCATAATATCTTTTCAACAGGAATATCTAAAACTCCACATAAACCAAAAAGATAATTTGCAAAACCTGCACAAACTATTTTATCATATTTTAATATTTCTGCTAAACTTCTACTTATTGTTTCATCTTCATGACTTTCTTCTTTTTTATAAATTCTTGATTTAACAATATTATAAGCATAAAATAAGCTTTCAGTTGGTGAATAATTTTTGTCTTTAACTTCTTCTATAATAGATAGTAATTTGTTATACATTTCTATTAAATCTTTTAAAGACATTTCTTTTCCTTCATTGTATTTATCATAAAAAGTTACGTTTTCATGAATATATGGACTTCTAAGTATTTCTAGTGTATCTTGTAGTGATAAGTTTATCATATTTAAATAGATTTTTCTTTTAGTAAGAAGTACTTTGGTTGGTAAATCATTTATTGTTTCTAATTCAAATGTTGGTGTTGTTGATTTAATTAATTCATAAAGTTTAGAATAAGATAATATAGTTTGTACCTTGTCTGGTATTAATTTTAAATTTATTTCATTAAAATCCATTGATGTAAGTATTGGATTGTTTAAAAAGTTTATATAATCTTCTTCTGATTTAAAAGTCAATCTTAAAACATTACTATTTTCATAGTAATCTGCTACTTTATCATTTTTGTAAAGTTCGTTTTTAGAGATAATAATATCAATTTTTAACATACAAAACCCCTTCTTTGTAGAGAGTATATTATCATTTTTACACTTGTTTGTCAATAAATTTAGGGTATTAAATTGAATAATCTAATATTTTAGTTTAAAATAATAATGGGTGAGTAATTGTGAAAACAATAAAAGACATAGATTTAAAAAATAAAAAAGTTGTTATTAGAGTAGATTATAATGTACCAGTTGAAAACGGTGTTATTAAAGATAATTCTAAGATAGAAAAAAGTTTAAAGAGTATTAATTATTTACTTGAAAATAATTGTAGAGTTGTAATACTTAGTCATTTTGGAAGAATTAAAAGTGAAGAAGATAAAACTAAGAATAGTTTAAAGATAGTTGCCAAAGAACTTGCTAATTTGTTAGGTAGAAATGTTAAATTTTTAGATAATTGTTATGGTGATAAAGTAAAAAGTATTGTTGATAATTGTAGTTTAGGTGAAGTAATATTACTTGAAAATACTAGGTTTATGGACATTCCAGAAAAAAAAGAAAGTGGAAATGATTTAGCTTTAGCAGAATTCTGGGCAAGTTTAGGTGAAGTATATATTAATGATGCTTTTGGCTCTATGCATAGAGCTCATGCTTCAACTGCTGGTATTGCTAAGTTTATACCTCATGCTATTGGTTTTTTAGTTATGAATGAACTTGAACATTTAAATATTTTGATTTCTGGTACACCACATCCATTTACTGTGTTTATGGGAGGGGCTAAGGTTGATGATAAACTACCTATTATTAAATCATTAATTGATAGATGTGATTATTTATTAGTTGGTGGTGGTATTGCTAATTCACTTTTAAAAGCTAAAGGTGCTGATGTTGGAAATAGTATTGCCACTAGTGATGAAGGAATTTTAAATGAATTAAAAAAATTAATGGATGAAAATAAAGGTAAAATTGTCTTACCAGTTGACTTTACTATTGATGATGGTGTTATTTATGATGTTGGAAGTAAAAGTATTGATGTTTATAAAAAATATATAGATAATAGTAAAATTGTCTTTGTAAATGGTACTTGTGGTAAGTTTGAAGATGAAAGATTTATGGAAGGTACAAGCAATTTATTTAAGGTTTTAAGTGAAGCGAGATGTAAGGTAATCGTTGGAGGCGGAGATACAGCATCGGCATGTAAGAAGTTTAGTTCTGAGGATAAATATTATTTTATATCTAGTGGTGGTGGTGCTACACTTGAGTATATTGCTGATGGTACATTAAAAGCTTTAGAATGGATGGAGTAAAATGAAGTATTTAATTTGTAATTTTAAAAATAAATTACTTAAAGATGATATTTTAAAATATAATAGAAATTTGGGAGAAATAGAAACTAAAGTTAAATTAGTGTTATGTCCTCCTTCTATATATTTGTCCTTATTTGATAAAAATGGTTATGATTTAGGTGTTCAAGATATTAGTTCTTTTATGGATAGAACAATTACTGGAGAAATAGAAGCTAATCAAATAAAAAGTTTGGGAGCAACATATGTTATTGTTGGGCATAGTGAAAGAAGAATATATAAGCATGAAATAAATATAGACTTTATTAATAAGATAAATAATGCTTTAGAAAATAATTTAAATGTTATATATTGTGTTGGTGAAACATTAAGAGATAAAGAAAATGGAAGTACATTTGAAATTCTTGAAAAACAAATTAGTGAAGTTTTAAATAATGTAGAAATTAAAAATATTATGATTGCTTATGAACCGGTTTGGGCGATAGGCACTGGTAATGTTCCAAGTATTAAAGAAATAAAAGAAAATATAGAATTTATTAGTGATTTGCTGTATGAAAAATATGAATGTAAGTTAGATATTTTATATGGTGGTAGTGTAAATGATGAAAATATTGGTGAATTATGTAGCATTAAAGGTTTGAGTGGTTTTTTAGTAGGGGGAGCATCTTTAGATGTTAATAAAGTTAAAGGTATGATTTTGGAAATGGAGAAGTAGAAATACTTCTTATTTTATGTATAAAAGTAGATGTTAAAAGCATAATATTAGTAACCGTAAAAAAATTACGAAAAGTATTGACATATTAAAAAGGAGATTATATAATGAATGTAAGGAGTGATATTATGCTTTGTAAATTTAAAGTTAAAGGTTATAAAGGATTTGATAATGAAATAGTTTTAGATTTTGAAAAACATAAAGATTATCAATTTAATAAAAACTTAATTAAAGATGATGTTATTAATAAAGCTATTATTTATGGTAAAAATGGTTCTGGTAAAACTAATATTGGTTTGGCTTTATTTGATATTACTTTTCATTTAACAGATAAAAATAAAAATATGGAACCTAAAATTATAGAGAATTATTTAAATATAGATACTAATCATAAGTATGCAGAATTTTATTATGAATTTAAGTTTGGTAATGACAGAATTGTTTATAAATATAGAAAAATAAATCTATATAGAATTTTAAAAGAAGAATTGTATTATAATGATAAAAAAATAATAGAATATGATTTTGTAAATCCCAAAAATAATGTTATTGATATTGAAGAAGCTCAAACATTAAACTGGAAATATAATGATGATGATTTGTCTGTAGTTAAGTATATTTGTAATAATACGATATTTACAAAAAATGTTGCTTTACCTAAGTTAATGGAATTTGTAAATTCAATGTTATGGTTTAGAAGTGTAGAAGCTAATGGTTTTATTGGTCTTAGAAATAATACTAATAAATTAGATAATATTATTATTGAAAATGGAAAAACTAAAGCATTTGCTAAGTTTTTAGCTGAAAATGGTATTAACTATGATTTAGTGGAAATTGAAGTGCCAAATGGGAAGGTTTTAGGAGTTAAAAAGAATGGGAAAATTACTACTTTTGAAAGCATTGTATCTTCTGGAACAAAAGCTTTATGGTTATATTATTGTTGGGAAATATATTTTGAAAAAGTTAAGTTTTTGTTTATAGATGAATTTGATGCAACATATCATTTTGAACTTGCTGCTAAGATTGTTGAAAGATTAAATGCTCATGATGGATTTCAATCTGTGCTTACAAGTCATAACACTTACTTAATGTCTAATAGATTATCAAGACCTGATGCAACATTTATTTTAACTAAAGAATATGTTAAATCTTTGGCATTTTGTACACAAAAAGAACTTAGAGAAGCACATAATATTGAAAAAATGTATCGAGAAGGAGGGTTTATTGATTAATGGATAAAATATTATTTATATGTGAGGGTGAAAAAACAGAAAAAAAGTTTTGTAATCTCATAATAGATAGATATTTTATCGATAATAAGAAACCTAAAGAATATGTTGCTTTTGGTGCTAATATTTATAGCTTGTATGATGAGATGTCTAAAGATAGAGACTTAGATATAATTGAGTTAATAAGAGAAAAAGCTAAATTAAAAAAGGATATAGCAACATATGAAAAACTTACGATGGGTGGTTTTGATGAAGTATATTTAATATTTGATTATGACTTTCATGCTCCACAATATAGTTTTGAAAAAATTTTAGAAATGGCAGAATTTTTTGATAATGAAACAGAAAATGGAAAACTTTATATTAATTATCCAATGATGGAATCTTTTAAACATTTTAAATCTATTCCAGATGAGGATTTTAATAATTATAAAATAAGTAAAGAAGAATGCTTAGAGTATAAAAAAATAGTTGGTGATGTTAGTTGTATTAAGCATTTTAATGATATAACATTACCTATACTGGGTATTATGATTAAACAAGTGTTAGATAAATATGGGGTTATATCAAAGAAAAAGTTAAATAATTATGAAACATACTTAAATGAATTTTCTCAATCTAATTTACTTCATTTGCAAAATAAAAGTTTAAGCAAAGATAGTAAAATATTTGTCTTAAATACAAGTATATTATGGGGATTAGATTATTTTGGAAAAGATAAGTTTGATGAATATAATAAGATAGAGTTTGAATAGCTTTATCTTTTTTGGTGAAAACTTTGTGATTTTTTACATAAAACGTCATTAGTTTACGAGAATTGACAGTGTTCGACAAAAGTTTTTGTAGCTTTTTAATATTTAGTGACTTATAATGGAGATGTAGGGAGAAAGAAATATATTTTTGAAAGGAAAATGAAACACATGAAAAAACAGGTTAAGGTAGTTGTCGTAGATGATAACGAGGCAGTGATAAGGAGTGTTAAAGATTACTTTAAAGATAGTGAAATTATTTCAGTTATCGGGGGTTTTACTAACGGAAAGGACGCTTTAAATTATTTATTACAGTATCCAGATCAATATGATCTATTAATGTTAGATTTAATTCTAACACAATTCGATGGAATTAGAATTATCGAAGAACTTAAAAATCATAATATAAATAAGAAAATAATGGTTTTATCAAGTTTTAAAGATGATTTTACAATCAGAAGAGTTCAAGCTTTGGGAGCAAGTTATTTTATGCTTAAACCAGTTGATATGGAAATAGTTAATAGTAGAATAATGGATTTAGTTACTCACAAAGATGAAATGCAATTTGTTAAAGCCAATAAGATAGAAGTTGAAGTTAGTACTTTATTACATGATTTAGGAATACCTAGTCATGTAAGGGGTTATGAGTATATAAGAGAGGGTGTTTTATTACTTTTTGCAAATGATGGTGTTGCTTCTTTAGTAACAAAAGAAATTTATCCGAAGATTGCTAATAAGTATCAAACTACTTCTTCAAGAGTTGAAAGAGCTATTAGACATGCTATTGAAATTAGTTGGACTAGAGGAGATATTAAACTCATGGAAGATTTGTTTGGTAATAGTATTGATTTTGATAGAAGTAGACCAACAAATTCTGAATTTTTATCAACAATTGCTGATAGATTTAGATTAAATGCTAGAGAATTAATTGCTTAAGTTCTGTATGGTACAGAACTTTTTTGTTGAATTTTATTTTTTGTTGTGCTATCATTTTATTGAAGGTGAAACATGAAAAAGATATTAACTATTATATTAGATGGTTTTGGAATTCGTGAAGAAGAAAAAGGAAATGCTATTAAAGAAGCACATATGAATACATTTAATTCATTGTGGGATAAGTATCCTCATGCTCTTTTAGGTGCTAGTGAATCATCTGTTGGTCTTGCACCTGGTCAAGCTGGTAATAGTGAAGTTGGACATATGACTATTGGGGCTGGAAGACTTCTTAAACAAAATGAGATACTTGTTAATGATTTTTTATCATCTCCAGATATGGAAAATAAAAATGTTATTAAATTACTTGAAAATAAAGATAAAGATATTCATATAATGGGACTTTGTAGTGATGGTAATATTCATGCAGGTGTTGACGATTTTGTTAATATGTATAAATTTTTAGTTAATAATGGTTTTAGTAAGATACATTTTCATTTAATAACTGATGGTAGAGATACTGGGGTTCATGATGCAATGAAGTATGTTAATATGATTAAAGATGTAATTAAAGAATATGGTGTTGGGGAAATTGCTAGTGTATGTGGCAGATTTTATGCTATGGATAGAGATGAAAATTGGGATAGAACTAAAACTTATTATGATTTAGTAACTATGGGAAAAGGAATAAGTTCTATAAATATAGAAAAATCTATTGAAAGTAGTTATGGAAAAGGAATAACAGATGAATTTATAAAACCAATTGTATGTAGTAAAAATAATATTAAAAATGGTGATATTATTATGTGGATGAATTATAGAGCTGACAGAGCTAAACAAATATTATCATCAATTGTTAATTGGAGTTCTTTTGAAGGTTTTAGTGTTTCTAATATGAAAGATACTTTAGTATTTAGTTTTTTACCTGTTGATAAAAAAATTAAAACATATAATTTGATAGAACCAACAACTGTTAAAAATTCATTAGGGTTGTATTTAAGTGAACTTGATTTTACTCAAGCTAGAATTGCTGAAAGTGAAAAGTTTCCTCATGTTACTTACTTTTTTGATGGTGGTGTTGATGGCAAGATTAAAGGATGTGATAAGTTTCATATTCCTTCACCAAGTGTTGCGACTTATGATTTAAAACCTGAAATGAGTTGTATTGATGTTACTAAAAGAGTAATATTATCAATGCGTAATGATTATGATTTTATTTTAGTTAATTTTGCTAATCCTGATATGGTTGGTCATACGGGAGTTATGGAAGCTGCAGTTAATGCTTGTAGTGCTGTTGATATTTGTTTGAGTAAAATAATTGAAAAAGCTGAAGAAAATTTTTATAAAGTTATAATTCTAGCAGACCATGGTAATGCTGATACAATGATTAATGAAGATGGTAGTATTTGTACTACTCATACAACTAGTAAAGTTCCATTTATTATTTGTGATGATAAAGTTAAATTGAAAAGTGAGGGAACTCTTGTTAATGTTGCTCCAACAATTCTTGATTATATGGATATAGCAATACCAAAAGAAATGGAAGGAACTGAATCATTAATAATAAAAGATTAGGAGGTTTTTATGTATTATTATATAGTTGATGGAAATGAAATTTTGAAGTATGAAGTTAGTTTTGATTTAGAAAAAGTAAAAGAATTACAAAAAAAATTATTTAGAGATTGTAGTATCGAAAGAGCTGGAAGTTATTTATGTTATGGAATTCCTAGACGTAATCCTTTGACAATTTATAATAAGTTTGAATATAAACAAGTTGGTGTTCAAGATGATTTTTATGGGGATAGAGATATATATCAAGTTGATTATGTTGAAATTGTAAAACCAAAATTATATAACTTAATTGATGAAATAATTGCTGGCAATGTAGAAGCTTTAAAAGATGTTGTAATGTATGTTGCTAAAAAGCCTGATGATGAAAATACTAGAGATATAAATTACTATTACTATACTCTTCAAAGAATGTTTAAAATGAGACTTGTTGAAACTTTAGATGTTTCTATATATAATAAGGTTAGAGAATTTTTGGGTGGAGAAATATTAAAAAATAATGATTTAAAATTAGTTCTTAACAAAAAAAATAATTAAGAACTTTTTTTGTTTATGAAAAAGTTTCGAAAATTGCACGTTTTTGCTTGATTTTTCATAGAATTTAATGTTATAATGGAATACGTATGGCTGCGTAGATGTGCGAGGTTACCGATACACTAGGATTAGTTGGTAGTAAAAATAGTAGAAACGGAGAACTTGTACGGAGTATGTCTATACTAGATATAGGCGAAAGGAGGACATGAAAGAATGTCAAAAGATAAAGTTAGAATTAATTTGAAAGCATATGATCATCAATTACTTGATGTTGCTGCTGGAAAAATTGTTGAAACTGTTAAAAGAACTGGTGGCGAAATTTCTGGACCTGTTCCACTACCAACAGAAATTGAAAAAGTTACGGTACTAAGAGCAGTTCACAAATATAAAGATGCGAGGGAACAATTCGAAAGAAGAACTCATAAGAGACTTATCGATATTAAAAACCCAAGCAAAGAAACTATTGATGCATTACAACACTTAGACATACCTAGTGGTGTTGATGTAAATATCAAATTATAAGAAAAGGAAGGAAGAAAATTATGAAAGGAATCTTAGGACGCAAAGTTGGAATGACTCAAGTATTTACTAAGGAAGGTAAGTTAATTCCTGTTACAGTTATTGAAACTGAACCTAACGTAGTAATGCAAGTTAAAACTGCCAGCAAAAATGGTTATAATGCAATTCAACTTGGTGTATTCGAAAAGAAAGAAAAACAAGCAACTAGACCAGAAATGGGAAATGCTAAAAAAGCAAATACTACTCCTAAGCGCTACTTAAAAGAAATAAGAGATGTAGAATCAACTTATAATATTGGTGATACAATTTCTGCTTCAGTATTTAGCGTTGGAGAAATTGTTGATGTAACAGGTACAACAAAAGGGAAAGGTTTCCAAGGTGTTATTAAACGTCATAACCAATCTCGTGGACCAATGACTCATGGTTCTCATTACCATAGAAGACCAGGTTCACTTGGTACTATGTTACCAAAAAGAGTTTTGAAAGGTAAAAAATTAGCTGGACACATGGGTGTTGATACAGTTACTATTCAAAACTTAGAAATCATCGAAGTAAACGATGTAGAAAACTATATTTTAGTTAGTGGAAATGTTCCAGGTGCAAAAAATTCTTTAGTATTAATTAAAACTGCTGTTAAAAATAGCAGAAAGGAAGATCCAAAAGAAATTCTTACTTACGTAGATGAAACTGTTGTTGATGAAGTTGTTGAAGCTCCAGAAGTAACAGAAGAAGTTACTGAAACAGTAGAAGAAGTAACAGATACTAAAGAAGAGGCTAAGGAAGAAGAAAGTAAGTAATACTTGCTTAGAAAGGAATTAAAATGACAAAGATAAGTGTTAAGAACCTAAGTGGTGAAAAAGTAAAAGATTTAACATTAAATGATAGTATCTTTAAAATTGAAGCAAATGATGATGCACTTAAGAAAATGATTCGTTTACAATTAGATGCTACTCGTCAAGGAACAAGAAAAACTAAAAATAGAAGTGAAGTTTCTGGTGGAGGAAGAAAACCATGGAAACAAAAAGGAACTGGTAGAGCTCGTCAAGGTAGTATAAGAGCTACTCAATGGGTTGGTGGCGGAGTACCATTTGGTGTTGGTAACCGTGACTTTAGTTTCAAAATTAATAAGAAAGAAAGAGTACTTGCATTAAAGAGTGCTTTATCTCTAAAAGTATTAGAAAAAGCTTTAGTAGTTGTTGATAATTTTAATATGGAAAGTACTAAAACTAAAGATGCATTAAAAATGTTAGATGCATTAAAATTAGAAGATAAAGTATTATTTGTTACAAGTGATGATGCTGCAAATCTTTATTTAGCAACAAGAAATTTACCAAATTGTTTAGTAATATATGCTGAAGAAGTAAATGTATATGATTTAGTAAATGCTGATGTTGTTGTTATGGATGAAGTTGCAGTAAACAAATTAGAGGAGGTGCTTAAATAATGAGACATTATTCTGATATTATTATTGCACCAGTTATTACTGAAAAATCTATGGCTGAAAGACAAAATGGTGTTTATACATTTAAAGTAGCTAAAGATGCTCAAAAATTAGAAATTAAGAAAGCTATCGAAGAAGCTTTTAAAGTTAGTGTAGTTAATGTTAATACATTAAATACAAAATCTAAAAGAAGAAGAGTTGGAAAATATGCTGGAAGAACTAAGACTTATAAAAAAGCTATTGTTACTTTAGCTGAAGGCTCTTCAATAGAAATATAGTAGGGAGGAAAAAATTATGGCTATAAAACATTATAAACCAACGACTAATGGTCGTCGTGGAATGAGTACACTAGCAAATGAAGAAATTACAACTTCAACTCCTACTAAATCACTTTTAGCTAGTAAGAGTAAAACTGGTGGAAGAAATAATCAAGGTAAAATGACAGTTCGTCACATAGGTGGTGGAGCTAAAAGAAAATACCGTGTTATTGATTATAAAAGAAATAAAGTTGGTGTTACTGGACGTGTTGCAACAGTTGAATATGATCCAAATAGAAATGCTAACATTGCTCTAATTAATTATAAAGATGGAGAAAAAAGATATATTATTGCACCAAATGGATTAAAAGTTGGTATGATTATTGAAAACGGAGAATCTGCTGATATCAAAGTTGGTAATGCATTACCTTTAAAAAATATTCCAGTTGGTACTATGGTTCATTGTATTGAATTACAACCTGGTAAAGGTGCTGAAATTTGTAGAAGTGCTGGAGCTGGAGCTCAAATACTTGGACGTGAAGGTAAATATGTAATGCTTCGTTTACAATCTGGTGAAACAAGACTTGTTCTAGGAACTTGTATTGCAACTATCGGTGTTGTTGGAAATGAAGATTACAAACTAGTTAACTTAGGTAAAGCTGGTAGAAAACGTCATATGGGTATTAGACCTACAAACCGTGGTTCTGTTATGAACCCTAACGATCACCCACATGGTGGTGGAGAAGGTCGTGCACCTATCGGACGTAAGAGCCCAATGACACCTTGGGGTAAACCTGCACTTGGTGTTAAGACTCGTAAGAGTAAAAAGAAAAGCGAAAAGCTAATAGTTAGTAGAAAGGCTAAGAAATAGGAGGAAAAATGGCAAGAAGTTTAAAAAAAGGACCTTATGTTGAAAAATCACTTATGAAAAAGGTTCAAGAAATGAATAAAGGAACTAAAAAAACAGTTATTAAAACTTGGTCAAGAAGATCTACTATTTTTCCTGACTTTGTTGGTCATACTATAGCTGTTCATAATGGAAAAGATTTTATTCCAGTTTATATAACTGAAGACATGGTTGGACATAAATTAGGAGAATTTTCACAAACTCGTAAATTTACAGGCCATGCAGGTAATAAGTAGGAGGTAACATGGAAGCATACGCAATTCATAAAAATGCTTTAATTAAGCCAAGACTTGCTAGAATGACAATGGACTTAATTAGAGGAAAAGATGTTGAAACTGCTAGAGGTATATTAGAAAATACTAATACTAAAGCTAGTAGATTAATTCTTAAAGTTTTAAATTCAGCTGTTGCAAATGCTGTTAATAATAACGGTGCAAATGAATCTGAACTTAGAATTAGTGAATGTTACATTAATCCAGGACCTGTTTATAAAAGAATTAAATTTGCAAGTCGTGGAAATGTAGATCGCCATGATAAGAGAAGTAGTCATATTACTGTTAAAGTAACTGATGAAGCGAAGGGAGTTAAGTAATAATGGGACAAAAAGTAAATCCTATAGGATACAGACTTGGTGTTAATAAAACTTGGCAAAGTAAATGGTATTCTAAAGATAATTATCAAGAATATTTAATTAATGATATTAAAATCAGAGAATATTTAGAAAAGAATCTTAAAGAAGCTGCTATTGCAAGTGTTATTATCGAAAGAAGAAAAAATAAATGTGAAGTTAGTATCTATACTGCTAAACCTGGTGTTATCATCGGTCGTGGTGGCGAAGATATTGAAAAACTAAGAAAGAAATTATCTAAATTAGTTGGAGAAGAAATTTTTGTTAATATAGTTGAAGAAAAGAATCCAGATTTAAATGCTTCACTTGTTGCTCAAAATATTGCTAGTCAAATAGCTGCTAGAGCACCATTTAGATCAGCTCAAAAAAGAGCTATTAGAAATGTAATGAAAGCTGGAGCTAAAGGATGTAAAACTTCAGTTTCAGGTAGACTTGGCGGAGCTGAAATGGCTAGAACTGAAGGATATACTGAAGGAACTGTGCCTCTACATACTATAAGAGCTGATGTTGATTATGCTATCGCTGAAGCTGATACAACTTATGGTAAGATTGGTGTTAAAGTTTGGATTTATAAAGATGAAATTCTTCCTGCAAAGAAAAATCTGAAGGGAGCTGATAAACATGTTGATGCCAAAAAGAACTAAATATCGTAAAAGTCATAGAGTAAGTTATGATGGAAAAGCTAAAGGTAATACAGAACTTCATTTTGGAGAATATGGACTTCAAGCTTTAGAAGGCGGATGGATTAGTGCTCGTCAAATTGAAGCAGCTCGTATTGCAATGACACGTTATATGAAACGTGGTGGTAAAGTATTTATTAACATATTCCCACATATGCCTAGAACTAAAAAACCTCTAGAAACTAGACAAGGTAAAGGTAAAGGTTCAGTAGATGAATGGGTAGCAGTTGTTAAAAATGGTAAGATTATGTTTGAGGTAAGTGGTGTTTCTGAAGAAATAGCTCGTGAAGCATTAAGACTTGCATCACATAAATTATCTGTTAAAACAAAATTTGTAAAAAAAGAAGAAGTAAAGGATGGTGATTCTCTTGGAAATTAAGGAACTAAGAAAGTTATCTACAGAAGATTTAGTTAAAAAAATCAAAGATACAAAGGAAGAATTATTTACAAAGAGAATGCAACATGCAAATGGTACACTTGAAAAACCAGTAGAACTTAAAGTATTAAGAAGAGATGTTGCAAGAATGAAAACTATTCTTAAAGAAAGAGAAATTGATGGAGGTAATAAATAATGACAGAAAAGAAACAAGAATTAATTGGTAAAGTTGTTAGTGCATCTAATAACAAAACAATAACTGTTAATGTTGAAACATCAAAAAGTCATCCTTTGTATAAGAAAAATGTTAAATATTCAAAGAAATATGCTGCTCATGATGAATTAAATCAAGCAAAAGTAGGAGATACAGTAAAGATTAGAATGACTAGACCATTATCTAAAACTAAAAGATATGAACTAGTAGAAGTTTTAACTAAAGCTGTTATCCTTTAGGAGGTATTATTATGGTAATGCAAGAAAGTAGACTTAAAGTTGCTGATAACTCAGGAGCTAGAGAACTTTTAGTTATTAGAGTTCTTGGTGGATCTAAAGTTAAATATGGTAATATCGGGGATGTTGTTGTTGGAACAGTTAAAAAAGCTATTCCTAACAGTCCAGTTAAAAAAGGTAAAGTTGTTAAAGCCGTAATCGTTAGAAGCGTTGAAGGCGTTAGAAGAAGCGATGGTTCTTATATCAAATTTGATGATAATGCATGTGTACTTATTAAAGATGATAAATCACCAATTGGTACTCGTGTTTTAGGACCTGTTGCTAGAGAGTTAAGAGAAAAAGATTATATGAAGATTGTTTCTCTTGCTTCAGAAGTATTATAGGAGGCAAAAATGAAAGTAAAAGTTGGAGATACTGTTAAAGTAATTGCTGGTGCTGATAAAGGTAAAACCGGTAAAGTTATTAAAACATTAAAGACTGAGGCTAGAGTTGTTGTTGAAGGTGTACATATTGTTAAAAAACATAGTAAACCAACAAGTATGAATGACAAAGGTGGAATATTTGAAATTGAAGCTCCTATACATGTTTCTAATGTAAAGGTTATTGATGAAAAAGAAGCTAAAGCTTCTAAAAAAAGCGAAAAAGTAGAAGAAAAAGCTGAAAAGAAAGCTAAAACTTCTAAGAAAGTGAGTAAGTAGTTATGAGTAATTTTAGAAAATTATATGATGAAAAAATTGTTCCTGAATTAATGAAAGAACATAATTATACTACTATTATGGCTGTTCCAAAACTTGAAAAAATTGTTATCAACATGGGTGTTGGAGAAGGTAGTAAAGATGAAAAATTTATTACTGCAGCTGTTAAAGATCTAGAAGCTATTAGTGGTCAAAAGTGCGTTGTAACAAAAGCTCGTAAATCAATTGCTGGTTTCAAATTAAGAGAAGGTCAACCTGTTGGTGTTAAAGTAACACTTAGAGGTGAAAATATGTATAATTTCTTTGAAAAATTAGTTAAAATTGGGCTTCCTCGTGTTAGAGATTTTCGTGGAGTTTCAGGACATGCTTTTGATGGAAAAGGAAATTATACAATTGGAATTAAAGAACAATTAATATTCCCAGAAATTGAATATGATGAAGTGTTAAAGGTGCGTGGAATGGATATTATATTCGTTACTACTGCAAAGAGCAATGAAGAAGCTAAAAGTTTATTAAAAGGCTTTGGAATGCCTTTCAAGAATTAAGGAGGCACTATGGCAAAGAAAAGTATGATTGTTAAAAATCAAAGAGCACCTAAATTTTCAACTCGTGCTTACACAAGATGTAATCGTTGTGGAAGACCTCACGGAGTACTTAGAAAATATGGAATTTGCAGAATTTGTTTTAGAGAACTAGCAAATGAAGGTAAATTACCAGGTGTTAAGAAATCTAGTTGGTAGAAGGAGGAAAATTATGTTTGTACAAGATAAAATAGCAGATATGTTAACTCGTATTCGTAATGCTAATCAAATGAGATATGCAACTGTTGAAGTTATAGGTACTAAAATGACTTTAGGTATTGCTGAGATACTTAAGAGTGAAGGTTATATCGCTGATTATGTATATGAAAAAAATACAAATGGTGATAAATTAACTTTAACATTAAAATATGGTCCTAAAAAAGAAAGAGTTATTGTTGGACTTAAAAGAATTAGTAAATCTGGTTTAAGAGTTTATGCTAAAGTGGATGAAATTCCTCGAGTTCTAAACGGACTAGGTATTGCTATAATCTCAACTTCTGAAGGTTTAATGACTGATAAAGAAGCTAGAGCTAAAGGGTTAGGAGGCGAAGTTCTTGCCTATATATGGTAAGTTATTATGAGTAGAATAGGTGAAAGAAAATTAGTTATTCCTGACGGCGTAACAGTTAGTGTTAACGGAAACGTTGTAGATGTTAAGGGACCTAAGGGTGAACTTAATTTAGAATTTAGTAAACTTGTTAGTGTTGTAGTAGAAGATGGTGTTGTTTTAACTAAACAAATTAAACCAAGTAAAGATGCTAATGTAATGCAAGGTACTACAAATTCATTAATTAGTAATATGATAACAGGTGTTTCTAAAGGTTATGATAAAGGTTTAGAAGCAGTTGGTGTTGGATATAGATTCCAAGTTAGTGGTAATAAAATTACTATTAATGCTGGTTATTCTCATCCAGTTGTAATGGAAGCACCAGTTGGTTTAACAGTTACTAGTGAAAGTAATACAGAAATTACTATTCATGGTATTGATAAACAAAAAGTATCTGAATTTGCGGCTAATGTTCGTAAGGTAAGAGAACCAGAACCTTATAAAGGTAAAGGTATTCGTTACAAAGGTGAACAAGTTCGTCGTAAAGAAGGAAAGAAAGCGGCATAGGGAGGAGTTAAAGTATGATTAAAAAAGAAGCAAATAATAAGGCTCGTGTAAGACGTCATGCAAGAGTTCGTAAAACTATTAGTGGTACAAAAGAAGTGCCAAGATTAAATGTATTTAGATCTAATAAAGGTATTTATGCTCAAGTTATTGATGATGTAACTAAGACTACCCTTGCTAGTTCTTCAAATTTAGAATTAAAAATTGCTAATGGAGGTAATATTGAAGCAGCTAAAGCTGTTGGAAAAGATGTTGCTGAAAAATGCAAAAAATTAAAAATTAAAAAAGTCGTATTTGACCGTGGTGGATATCAATATCATGGTAGAGTAGAAGCTTTAGCAGATGCTGCTAGAGAAGCTGGACTAGAATTTTAAGGAGGGTAGCATGAGAAAAGACGATAAAAGACAAGAAAAGAAAAATTTATTAGAAGAAAAAGTTATTTCTATTACTAGAGTAACAAAAGTTACTTCAGGTGGTAGACATTTCCGTTTCTGTGCTACTGTTGCAGTTGGTAACCGTAAAGGTTTAGTTGGTATTGGTAGTGGAAAAGCTAATGAAGTACCAGAAGCTATCAAAAAAGCTTTACAAGCTGCTAATAAAAATGTATGTAAAGTTGCACTTAGTCAAGGAAGAACTATTCCTCATGAAGCAGAAGCTAAAGTAGGTAGAGCTGTAGTTTTAGTTAAACCTGCTAAAGAAGGACGTGGAATCATTGCTGGTGGTGCTGCTCGTGCAGTATTAGAACTAGCTGGTATTAAGGATATAGTTGCTAAGTCTCTAGGAGCAAATACTCAAGTTAATGTTGCTAAAGCTACTTTAGAAGCATTAAAGAGTCAAAGAACTCCAGAACATATAGCTGAACTTCGTGGCAAGAAAGTTGAGGAATTATAATATGAGATTAGAAAATTTACCAAAGACTAAAGAAATGAAAGCCTCTAAAAGAGTAGGTAGAGGTCCAGGATCTGGAATGGGTAAAACATCTACTCGTGGAGAAAATGGTCAAAAATCAAGAAGTGGTGCATCAATCAAAGCTTGGTTCCAAGGTGGTCAAACTCCATTATATAGAAGAATTCCTATTAGAGGTTTTAATAACAAACAATTTGAAACTAAATATGCTGTTATTAATTTAAGTGATTTAGATAAATTCTTTAATGATGGAGATGTTGTTACTCCAGAAGTATTAAAGGAAAGAAAAATAATAAAGAAACAACTTAGTGGTGTTAAAGTGTTAGGTAATGGTGAACTTACTAAAAAGTTAATTGTTAAAGCCAATAGATTCTCTACTAAAGCTGTTACAAAAATTGAAAATATTGGTGGCAAAGCTGAGGTGATTTAGATGTTCCGAGGCTTTTCACAAATTTTTAATAAAGCTAATAAGGATTTAAGAAAAAGAATATATATTACATTATTTTGTTTAGGTTTGTTTGCCCTAGGGTCTTCAGTTACAATTCCTTGGGCAACACAAATTTATCAAGACTTAGGTTTCTTAGAAATCTTTAATATTATGAGTGGTGGTGGACTTAGAAGTTTTTCCATATTTGCTTTAGGAGTTTCTCCTTATATTACAGCATCAATCATTACTCAATTATTACAAATGGATATTGTTCCATATTTCAAAGATTTAAAGGACCAAGGATATACTGGAAGACAAAAAATTAATAAGATTAACCGTTATATGGGTATTATTATTGGTTTTTTCCAAGCTTATGTATTATGTATTGCTTATATGGGTAGTGCTAGTGTATTTGTTCAACTTAAAACTGCTTTAGTTATGACTGCTGGTACAGCATTCTGTTTATGGATGGGTGATCAAATTACTAATAAAGGTATTGGTAATGGACAATCAATGTTAATTATGGCAGGTATTATCCTTAGTATGCCAAGTATATTTACTGGTGCTTATTATGGATTTATAACAAGTGGAACATATGAACCAGCATTAGGTATATTCTTCTTTAGTTTATTTATCCTTGTATATATCTTAATTATTGTAGGTATTATATGGATACAACTAGCTGAGCGAAGAATACCAATTCAATATGCTAATAAATCAACAAGTGCATACGGAGCCCAAAATAGTTTCTTACCAATTAAGTTAAATTCAGCTGGTGTTATGCCTGTAATATTTGCATCAATTCTTACAACTATACCAGCAACAATTGTTGCACTAACTAAGAATCAAAATGCAATAGATTTTGTAAATAAATATATAGTTTATAATAGTCCAACTGGATTTATATTATATATAATATTAATATTATTCTTTGGATATTTCTATACATTTATGGTTATGAACCCAGATGAAATGAGTAAGAACTTAAATGAACGTGGAGGTTACATCCCTGGTATAAGACCTGGTGAAGATACTAGCAAATATATTAGTAATTCAATGGGTAAACTTACACTAGTAGGTAGTATATTCCTTGTAATACTTGCAGCTATTCCAATTATCTTCTCATTAATATTTGGCTTATCAAGTCAAGTTACAATTGGAGGAACAGGAATGTTAATCGTTGTGGGTGTTGCAATTGAAACATATAAACAAATGGAAAGTAGTTTAGTAAGTAGAAGCTATACTGCTAAAAGAAAGAGATTAAGATAATATGAAAAATATAATATTTATAGCTCCTCCCGCAGCGGGTAAAGGAACTCAAAGTACAATGTTAAAAGAAAATTATGGTTATAATCACTTATCAACTGGTGATATGCTAAGAGAAGTAGTTTCTTCAGGTACAGAATTTGGGTTACAAGTTAAAAATATTATTGATCGTGGAGAATTAGTTAGTGATGAATTAATTATTAATTTAATTAATGATAAACTTGCTAAAATAGATGGAAAACCATTTATATTAGATGGTTTTCCTCGAACTCTTAATCAAGCTAAATCTTTAGATAATATGTTAGATAAAGATTATGAGGTAATATATTTAGATTTAACTGAAGAAGAAGCAATAGAAAGAATTCTTGGAAGGCTTACATGTAGTTGTGGAAAGTCATATAATCTAAATGTAGATAATTTAAAACCAAAAGTTGAAGGTATTTGTGATGGATGTGGAAAAGAGTTAGTTAAAAGAAATGATGATAATGTTGATTCTTTTAAAGTAAGATATAAAACATTTTTAGATAATACAAAACCTTTGATGGAATATTATGAAGATAAAAATAAACTTCATAAAATAAATGTTAATAGAAATGTAGAAGATATCTTTAAAGATATTGTGGATGTTTGTAATGATTAGTATTAAGAGTGATAGAGAAATAGAATTAATGAGGATTGCTGGTAAGTATTTGAGTGATACGTTTAAATATATTGAAAAATATATAAAAACGGGCGTTACTACCAAGAAATTGGATACATTAATTCATGATTATATTATTAGTATTGGATGTGTTCCATCTTGTTTAGGTTATGAAGAATATCCGGCAACTGCATGTATATCAATTAATGATGAAGTAGTTCATGGAATACCTAAAGGACGTAAAATAAAGAATGGAGACATAGTTTCAATAGATTTAGTTTTAAGTTATAAAGGTTATCATGCTGATGCTACGAGAACTTATATTATTGGTAATGTAAGTGATGAGGTTAGAAATTTGGTTAATGATACAAAGGGTGCTTTCTATGCTGGTGTAAAAAAAGTAAAAGAAGGTGCTAGAGTGATGGATATAAGTTGTGCAATTGAAGAATATGCTCATGCTCATGGTTTATCAGTGGTTGAAGAATTATGTGGTCATGGTATTGGACTTGAAATGCACGAAGACCCAGATGTACCAAATTTTAATGATAATAATCGAACAAGACTTAAAGCAGGTATGGTTATAGCAATAGAACCAATGCTTAATTTAGGTAGTAAAGAAATAGCATTATTAGATGATGATTGGACCGTTGTAACAATGGATGGTAAACCATCTTGTCACTATGAAAATACAGTTCTAGTTACAAAAGATGGATATGAAATATTAACAGGAGATTAAAATATGGGAAAAAAAGATAAAATTGAAGTAGAAGGAAAAGTTACTGAAGTATTAAAGGGTAGTGATTACCTTGTTGAACTAGGTAATGGACACACTGTAAAGGCCTACGTTTCTGGTAAAATGCGTATGAATATGATTCGTATCTTACCAGGTGATAAAGTTACAGTGGAACTTTCACCATACGATTTAACACGTGGGATTATAAAATGGAATAATAGATAAGGAGTGAAATTATGAAAGTTAGACCATCAGTTAAAAAGATTTGCAAAAAATGTAAAATCATAAGAAGAAAAGGAAAAGTTAGGGTTATTTGTGAAAATCCTAAACATAAACAAGTACAAGGTTAAGGAGGATAATAAATGGCAAGAATTAAGAATATTGAATTACCAGGAGAAAAACATACTTGTATAGGACTTACTGCAATTTATGGTATTGGTAGAAATTTAGCAAAAACTATTTGTGAAAACGTAGAAGTTGATCCAGCTAAGAAAATTAAAGATTTAACTGAAGAAGAAATTGCAAAACTTCGTCGTGAAATCGATAATTATACTGTTGAAGGTGACCTTAGACGTGATGTTCAAATGAGTATCAAAAACAAAATGGAAATAAATTGCTATGAAGGTATTAGACACAAAAAAGGATTACCTGTAAGAGGACAAAGAACTAGTAGAAATGCTAAGACTCGTAAAGGTAGAGGAAAAGTTGTAGCTAATAAGAAAAAGGTCGGAAAGTAGGGTGTTAATATATGGCATATAATAGAAGAAAAAGAAAAGTAAAGAAGAATATTCCTGAAGCTGTTGCTCACATTCATTCAACTTATAATAATACAATTGTTACTATAAGTGATAAAGAAGGTAACGCTATTAGTTGGTCATCAGCTGGTAGAATTGGTTATAAAGGAAGTAAAAAGAAAACTCCATTTGCTGCTGGTTTAACTAGTGAAGCTGCTGCAGCTGCTGCAGTTGATGCTGGAGTTAAAAAAGTTGATGTATTTGTAAAAGGTCTAGGACCAGGAAGAGAAAACGCAATTAGATCACTTCAAACTGCAGGACTTGAAATTTCAAGTATTACTGATGAAACACCAATTCCTCATAACGGATGTCGTCCACCAAAAAGACCAAGAAACTAATAAGGGAAAGGAACGTGTACTATGATAAAATTTGAAAAACCAGACTATAAAATTATTGAATATCAAGAAAATAATCATTATGCTAAATTTGAAATTGAACCTTTAGAAAGAGGTTTTGGAACAACTATTGGTAATGCTATGAGAAGAGTACTTTTATCAAGCTTACCAGGAAGTGCTGTTACATCAATTAGAATTGATGGTGTACTTCATGAATTCCAAAAGATTGAAGGTGTTGTAGAAGATGTTACTACTATCGTTTTAAATATTAAAAACTTAGTTGTTAAAAATCATTCTAATGGACCAAAAGTTATTAGATTAACTAAATCAACTGAAGGACCTGTTTTAGCAGCAGATATTGAAAAAGATGCTGATATTGAAATTATGAATCCTAATTTAGTTATTTGTAACTTAGTTGGAGCTGGAAAAATTAATATTGAAATGACTGTTAAAAATGGTCGTGGATTTACTCCAGCTGCTGTTAATAAAGCAAACTTAGAACAAATAGTAACTGGTGTTATTGCAATAGATTCAAATTATTCACCAATTGAAGTTGTTAAGTATGAAGTACTTGATACTCGTGTTGGTCAAGATGAATCTTATGATAAGTTAGTTATGGAAGTAACTACTGATGGTTCTATGACTCCAGAAGAAGCTATGGCTCTTGGTGCTAAGATATTAATTGAACATTTCTCAATAATCTCAGATTTAAATTCAATTAGTAATATTGCAAATATTATGCAAGAAAAGAAAATTGATACAATGACTAAGACTTTGGAAACTCCAATTGAAGAAGTTGAATTTTCAGTAAGAGCTTATAATTGTTTAAAAAGAGCTGGTATTCATACCGTTCAAGATTTAGTTAACAAAAAAGAAGTAGAAGTTACTAAGATTAGAAACTTAGGAAAGAAATCTTTAAAAGAAGTTCTTGATAAAGTTGCTGAATTAGGACTTACATTTAAGGAGTAGAATATGAAATATAGAAAATTAGGAAGAGAAACTAGAATTAGAAGAAGTATTTTAGCTGGACTTACTAAAGATGTTATTATGAATGGATATGTTGTTACTACTGAAGCTAGAGCTAAAGAAGTAAGAAAATTTGTTGATAAAATGATTACTTATGGTAAAGATGGTTCACTTGTTGCTCGTAGAAAAGCACTTGCATTCTTACATAATGATAAAGATGTTACATCAAAAGTATTTAATGAACTTGCTAAAACTTATGAAACTAGAAATGGTGGATATACTAGAATAATTAAACTTAAAGAACGTCGTGGAGACGATGCTCTAGAAGTAAGATTAGAATTAGTTTAATTAATAAACAACTAGTCAATTGATTAGTTGTTTTTTTGATGTAACACAAAAAGTTTTGCGGTTGTAACCGCAAAAGAGCGGAAAAATAAAAGTTTTGCGGTTATAACCGTAAAACTTGACAATAATAAAAATATAATATATAATGCTAGTAGGTGATGAAAAATGTTAAAAAGAGATAAATATTTAGATCAATTAATTGAAGTAAAAGATTTAAATTTAATTAAAGTTATTACTGGTGTTAGGCGATGTGGTAAAAGTACTCTTTTGTTACAATACAAAGATTATTTATTAGAAAATGGTATTAAAGACTCAGATATATTGTATATGAGTTTTGAAAGTGCTGAATGGTATGAAATTAAGGATTATAAGGATTTATATAATTACATTAAAAGTAAATATCATGATAAAAAAGTTTATTTATTATTAGATGAAGTACAAAATGTTGAGGATTGGGAAAAAGCTGTTAATTCTTTGTTGGTAGATATTAATTGCGATATTTATATTACAGGTTCTAATGCTTATTTATTATCCAGTGAACTTACAACATTACTTGCAGGTAGAGTTTATACAATTAATATGTATCCATTTTCTTTTTCTGAGTATCTTCAAATAAATAATAACACAAATAGTCAAGATAAATATCAATTATTTAATGATTATTTAAAATATGGTGGAATGCCAATGCTTATTAATATGAAAGATAATGAGAGATTAAAAACAAATTATTTAGCTGATATTAAAGATGTTGTTTTAAAAAAAGACATTATTGCTAGAAATAAAATTAAAGATGTTATATTTTTAGATAACTTACTAAGATATATGTCCACAGTTATTGGTACATTAATAAACCCAAGTTTTATTTCTGATTTTATGAAGAAAAATGGCAGTAACATAGATAATGAGACTGTTGATAAGTATTTAAAAATGATAGAAAATGCCTATTTTATCTATAGAGTACCAAGGTATGAATTAAAAGGTAAACAACTTCTTAAAACACAAGGAAAGTATTATTTTGTGGATAATGGGTTAAAAAATGTATTAGCTGGATTTTCATCTTATGATACAGGAAGCAGTTATGAAAATATAGTTTATATGGAACTTTTACGTAGAGGATATGAAGTTTATGTTGGAAAATATAATGATTTAGAAATTGATTTTGTGGCGGTTAGTCCAAATGAAAAGATATATTATCAAGTAACACGTAGTTTATTAAGTGAAGATGTTGAAAATAGAGAAAAGAAATCTTTACTTGCTATAAATGATAATTATAAAAAAGTTATTTTAACTATGGATATGGCTTATAATAAAATCATTGAAGGTATTGAAGTAAAAAATATAGTAGATTTTTTACTTGAAAGTTAATCTTTAGTATAAAATAATAAAACATTCTCATAATATAGATGGAGGATATTTATATATGAAAGATAAAGAATGTAATTGTTGTGAAGATGCTAAATTCGGGGTAGCTTATATTGATCCTGAATCTGGTCTATTATGTAGTAAAATTGATACAGGTATGAAATTACCTAAAGGTAAGAAGGTTTTAGCTCCAAGAATTTGTACTAAATGTGGAAATACTGAGTGGAAAACTATTGATAATTAATGGCACATTATGTGCTTTTAATTTTGCAAAAAAATACTTAATTTGACACGTTATAATTTCTGTGTTACAATTTGGTCATTAGAAGAGGTCACAACGACATTTCGTTAAGGCTTCTTCTTTTATATATTTTTTTTGTATAATAATAGTCGGAGTAGCAAAATTTAAACTAAATATATGCCTTACATCCGATTTGACACATTATAGCTTTTGTGCTATAATGTATTCATTAAGGAATTGATTTAGTTGGACTTACCGACGCTTTCAATTCCTTTTATTTTCTTTTAAAATATATCAAATACTTTTCTTTTCCTAACAAAATAACTTCTTTGTAGATAGAATTATATTTTTTTTTATTCATTGTTAATGATACAATAAGAATGTACAAAAAGAAGGATATAACAATGTCCAATTATATATTGACATTAAAATTATCATTAACATATTGAACATTTTTTTTGCTTTTATGAGTATAATATTAATGGTTAGAGTAGCAGAATTCGATTTAAATAATTTGCTTTAATCCGATTTGACACATTGTGGTTTTTGTGTTATAATGTATTTATTAGGAGTGGTCCCACCGTTAATCGGAGGGGTCACTTCTTTTTGGTTATCATTATAAGATTTTTGCCTCTCTTAATTATTATTTTGTCTAACCATTGCAATTTTGGCAATTTATATAATGAGTTTATTCTATTGTCAATATCAGAATCAGTTAAAATTAAATTTGAAACATCAAATAAGAAATTATGCGCTTGTTTTTCATGCTTTTCAACAGCATGAAAGAAAACGTTCTTACCGTTGCCATTAATTTCTTTTAAATCCCAATATTCATTTTTAAATAAATAATCAGCTGTTTGAACGCCTTCTGGTTTATTTACTCTAGGAACCATGTAAATTTTTCCACCAAAAATGCTTTCTAACCACTCTGCAACTTCTTTTTCTTTTTTGAAATAATCTAAAATTACATTTATCCCATCTACTATGTATTTATTTTTCTTAAAAACAAAATATTTTGCATCTAAAACTTTATGACTATTTGGATTAGTATTTTTTAACCATTCCGTTGTAACATCGTTGTAAGATAAAGAAGTATTGTTTTTTTCTATCCAACTTTTTCTTTGAGCAAACATTTGAATATTTAAAGGAAGATATATTTCTTTTAATTTACTTGCTTTTTTTAACATAAAAACACTTTCTAAGCATTATATAATTAAGGCACCTTTAGTGTCTTTATAATACTGTAAAGTGTTTCTAAAATACTGTATACATAGACTATAACATAATATTTATAACTTTACAATATTATTAGCACTTTTTGTACTTTTTTAGAGTAGAATATATTAATATATAATTACCTATATAAACGTGACAACGTTAAATTAAAATGAGATATAACTTATTTGACACATTATAGTTTTTGAACTATAATATTATTAATAAATGTGATCGTGCTGAATTACCAGTGCGGTCACATTTATTTAATTAGTTAATTATAATTTATTGCTCTAATTTACATCTTTTTTATAAAAATATAATTTTTCTATTTACATGATAATTAATATTTGTTACAATAATGAAGAAAGGTGTGGCTAAGTATGTCAGCAAGAACAGAATTTGTTATATTAAATAAAATGAAAGAGAAAGGTAAATTATCTTTCGAAGATATTAAAAGTATTATTGATAGAAGTGTTAATAAAACAAATGAATTTATTAATAGTATGATTGAAAGAAGATTAATTGAAAAAGTTAATTCTAATGAATATATTTTAAAATCAAAATAATAAAACTTATACAAATTCGGAATTCAATTCCGAATTTGTATAAATTAATAAAAAATATCCAAATTTCACATTTGGGTATTTATTTTGACAATTTTTTTAACTTTTATTTGTTATTATATAAATATAGAATTATTTTCTAAAAAATAATTCTATATTAACATTCATTGCATCTGCTATTCTTCCAAGAATAGCTATAGTAATATGTTTGTTTCTATTTTCATTTTCTATATCAGTTACATACTGACGAGATATTCCAGCAAGGTCTGCAAGGTCTTGTTGAGTAAGATTTTTTTCTTTTCTATACTTTTTAATATTATCTCTAATTATATCGTAATAATACTCGTCAGTATGTATATAAACTGTCTCTATCATAGGGGATCACCAGCCTCTATAAATATTTTCTATAAAAAATTTGTAATTTTATATAGCCTAGGGGTGGCATTTGTGATATAATTAATAAAAATAGGGAAGGAGTGTTATATTGAATAAGAAAAAATTGTTGTTTTTTTCAGGTTTCATTATTATTATACTAGTTTTTATATTAATAGTATATAAAAATAGTTATAAAAATGAAATTTATACTGAAAAAAATGATGAAAATCTTAAAAATAATGAAAAAATTAATAAAATACCTGGTATGGTTAGTTTAATGTTGGAGACTAAATTTGGCTCTGGAGAATATAAAGCATCAACTGATAGTAAATGGCCTACATCAGGTTATGAGTTTAATGAATCATTATCTAATTGTGAAAATGGAGGTAAACTTACTTGGAATTCTGATAAAGGTACAGTAACTGTTAAAACAAATAAATCTGATAGATGTTATGTTTATTTTGATGTTGTACCACCAGATGTTACACTAGCAATAACTAATAGACCAACAATCTATGGTAAATTAGGTACTATAAATTGTACTGGAAGTAGTGCAACATATAATCAACAATATAATAGAGTTGAAATATCTTCATTTAATGGTAAATATTCATCTTGTAATTTAAATTATACCGATAGTACATCAAAAGTTAATTTAGCATCATACATTATGGGTTTATCTGGAAAAACTCAAGGAACAGGTAAAGTGGTAAATGAGAATGGATATAGATATGAAGGAAAGAATCCAAATAACTATATATGGTTTAATAATGAATATTGGA
>ENA-ORND01000071-ORND01000071.1-human-gut-metagenome-genome-assembly--contig:-NODE-71-length-96360-cov-71.480546_pt1 | contig 96360 bp, 75 predicted proteins | sample MGYA00242111_ERZ509014 | MGnify/ENA primary metagenome ERZ509014 (study PRJEB26280, sample SAMEA2338694) | human gut metagenome | biome: human gut; feature: human-associated habitat; material: faeces... | reverse complement strand
TCTGGAGCCTTGAATTATCCTTGTTTCTACAAAATCAAAGTGTCAAAGACAGGAATTTAGTCATTATTTCCGAGATGCAACCCATTCAGGATAAGAAAGCTTGGCTTCCAGACTCTGGATCATCGCAGCCCTGCCTCGCACATATCCGGAAGGTGCTCCGGCATTGCGCTTCAGCGGATTGGGCAGACAGGCGGCGATCAGACACGACTCCTGCCGAGAAAGTTTCGAGGCATTCTTGCGGAAGTGACATTCAGCGGCAGCCTGGGCCCCATAGATGCCCCGCCCCATTTCAGCCACATTGAGATAGACCTCCATTATACGCCTCTTGCCCCAGATATTTTCTATGAGCACAGTAAAATATGCCTCCAGGCCTTTTCTGACGAAGTTGCGGGACGGGAACAGGAACACATTCTTGGCAGTCTGCTGCGAAATCGTGCTCGCCCCACGCAGTTTTTTCCCACGTTCATGGTCGTCTATCGCCTTGTTTATCTGCTTCCAGTCAAATCCGCTGTGGGTATCGAAAAGATTGTCCTCACTCGCTATCACGGCCTTGGCCAGCTCAGGCGAAATCCTGTCGTAACTCACCCAAGTCTTGCGGGTATGGAACGACTTGTCATTCCGGTACTGCACCGAGCGCTGTATCATAAGCGGTGTGACATAGACAGGCACCCATTTCAGCATAAGCACCCACAGCACAGTTATCACGACGAAGGCCACAGGAAGTTTTATGAACAAAAACCTCCATAACCTCCCCCAGAATGTATGTTTCCTATTTTTCATCCTTGCCTTCCACTTTCAGCCTATACTTTCTGCTGCCGAGATTCACGTGATACAGAGAGCCCTGCGGCCCCGACATATCTGAGGCCAATGCCTTGCGTTCCCAAGTCTTTTCATTGACCGAAAACAGCACACTCCCGCGCAGTCCCTCTTCCCTGAAACCGAGCCTGTCATATACCTCTCCGTCAGTCCACTCAAGATCCGCGTAACTCATGACGTCGTCAGGCTCGACGTCTCTCACGAAAGCCTTGAGCAGTTTTCCCATACCGCCCACGACACGGACATCCGGCAATGACGCATAACGCACCCATTCATAGGACCTTACGACACCTTCCTGCTTCTGCCATGTCCGGGCAGACGAGAACGTGGCCACAGCCACAAGGAGCGTTCCTCCGAGAAAGAGTCCGTATCTGTATCGTGACGCAGCGTCCGAATACGTATGCCATTTCTTCAGGAATTCAGCCGCCTCGGGTCCGGTAATCCTGCGAGCGGAAGTGTTTCTGGCAAAGATTGACCTGAACCGGCCTATCTGGGCGAGCAGACGCGGTCTCATCATCTCAGGCCTTGCCCGCCACATATCCTCAGGAAGTATCACGACCTTAGTTTCAGGAAATGACGTGATCAGAAAATCAAGCGACTGGCGCACCAATGCATTGACACGGAAAGCCTCTTCGACAGATCTGCTTCTCACCGGAACCGGCAGGACCAATGCTTTTTTTCCGCAGGCCAATGTCGTGAGCCCCTGAGGCGTCTCCAAGCGGGCCACCTCAGACCATTCTGACAGAAATGCATTGACTTCCTCGACTAATTCCATACCGCAAAATTAGAAAAATAATAGTAACTTCGCAGAAGAATTTTACCCAATGGACATCGACGTAGAAAAAAATGGTCTGCCCCCGATGGCGGAAGACGGCATTCACGCAGGTTTTCCTTCTCCGGCACAGGACTACATGAACAAATGCATTGACCTGAATGCCGAACTCGTAAGGCATCCGGCCGCGACATTCTACGGCCGCGTGGTGGGCGATTCGATGATTGACGCAGGAGTGGAAGAAGGCGATATCCTCGTGATAGACAAGGCGTTGAATGCGCAGGAAGGCGACATGGCGGTCTGCTTCATCGACGGGGAATTCACATTGAAATACATATCCTTCTCCGACCCCGAGAAGGTGGGCGAAGGCAAGAGCGTCAATGCCCCAAAACCCGGCGTTTCCTACCGTATTCTCCAGCAGGTCAGCGAGATGTGGCTGCTTCCGGCAAACAAGTCATACAAGCCGATTCACGTTACAGAAAGCAACGACTTCACGGTCTGGGGAGTCGTCACATACATCATAAAGAAAATCCACAACAGACAGAAACACGTCTAGTCCTCTTCCGAGAGCAATCTGTCCACGGCCGATTTCACCTCATCATAGCCATAGCCGCGCCCGAGCGCAAACCTGAGCAGCTTCACCCGTCGCTGAGGATCTGAAGAAAGAGTGCGCAGTTTCGCGGCCAGAACAGAATCCAGCTTATTTGCAGCCGCATCAGTGTCAATGTCTTCCAGCGCTTCCGCAATCGTCTGCCTGTCAATGCCTTTGCCCGTCAATGCAAAGGATATTTTCTGCACTCCCCAGCCTGACAGTGAAGACTTTTCACGTGCAAACGCGGATGCGTAACGCAAATCGTCCACGAACTTGTCCGCCACCAGCGAAGCGACAATCCTTTCCGCCGCGTCCTCATCCCCATCCAGCGCTTTAAGTGCCTTGGTGCGCATATCCCGGCTGCAGCATTCACTCCGCGAGCACCTTGCCTGAAGCGTATTCAATACCTTCAGATATTTCCCCTCATCCATTGCTTTGCAGATTTTAGAAATACAGACCGATATTCAGATACATTCCTGTCTTGTAATGCCTTGATGCCCAATGCAGATCAAGTTCTACAGGACCGATTATGGAGTCGTACGAGTACTTGAGGCCGGCGCCTACCACACCGTAGGTCTTGTCCACATCTCCGAAATCAGAAAGGTCGGACACTGACACGGCGTAGTTCAGCATGGCCGTAAGATAGTTGTTCTTGAACAGTTTGAAGCGGAAGTCAGTGCGGGCAATCGCCAGGAAATTGGACATTGCAGTAGCGTAATTGATTCCGGCGAATGTCATCTGCTGGTCCAGATATCTGCCAGGTATCGCTCCGCCCATAACATTAAGATATGGCAGAGACGGATTTCCACCGAACACATATCGTGCTGAAAATGACGGTATTACAGCCAACGAACCGCGCGTCTGGCCTACAGTCTTGAAATCAAGAGTCAGAGCATGGAATGGAGTGATGTGCCGTTTCAAGCCCTTGAACACATACTCGTATCCTAAGCCGAAAGTAAAGCCGCTGGTCGGGAAATACCCGTCATTGAACGTATCCGCACGCAAATTTCCATAGATGGAGAGGAAACTGTTGGTAAGGTTTCCGAAGTCGTAATCACCATTGACCTTGTCGGTCATCGCGGAGTTCAACTTGAAATAGTTGTTCCTGAGGCCGGCACGCACGTCGAACTTGCGCCAGCGGATATTGGAAAGATACAGTTCTTCCCGAATATTGAAATACGCTACCTTGTAGTCGCTCGTGCCAAGTTTGAACTGGTTTCTGTCAGTCCATTTCAGTGATGCGTCGAAATTGATGGTAGGGCCTCTGGAACCTGCCAAGTAGAAATGTGCCTTGGCGTAAGGGTTCGTGCCCACCTTTGCAGTAAAGTCGAATGCAGGGCCTTGAAGTTTGTGGACATTGAGTCCGAAATTCAGCAACACGGACACGATTTCCTCTGTATCGAAACGCCCTCCGATACCGAACTGGTGAATCGGACCGCGTTTACAATTGATTATCAAATCATAAGGCTCTTCGCTTCCGAGCAGTTCATATGTAACATAGTCGAAACCGTCGGTTCCGTAAATCGTCGCCACAGCGTCCTCTATGGCGTCTTTGCTGATGGCCACATTCGGATTGATGCCTATTTTCCGCTGAAGATACTTGGACTCCTTGTCGGTGACGCCATGAATCTCCACTCTGGAAATCCTCACCGGCTCAGTATTTATATCTATGGCCCTGCGGTTCCTCAGTTCTGTCTTTCCCGGGCCGATAATCCGCTTAAGGCTGTCCAACGCAACTTTCTGAGCAGCAGCCGCTTCCCTTCCACGCTGGATAATCGTGGCAACGCTCTTGTCGTCAAAGCTCATCATATTAAACTCGTCCAGTCTCGGACGTATCGTCACATCCGGAATGGAGACATTGCTTTCATAGGACTGGCGGCCGAGCATGTCCACGCCCTGGGAGATGATGTCACCGAGGTTGTTCAGCTGGGTATAGTCCCTGAAGCCTGAAGACAGGTCCACGCCGATGATGATGTCCGCACCCATTTCCTTGGCAATGTCGGTCGGATAGTTGTCCCTCATGCCTCCGTCCACGAGCACCATTCCGTCCACTTTCACCGGAGCGAAGACTCCCGGAATGGACATCGTCGAACGCAATGCCGTGTTCAACTTGCCGTCATACCAGATCTTAGGCTTTGCTGTCACCATCTCGGTCGCCACACAGACGAACGGAATCGGCAAGTCCATGAAGTCCATATTATCCTGGTAACCGACTGTCAATGAACTGAATATATTGTTCACATTCTGTCCGAACGCAAATCCTGACGGCAGACTGCCCAGAAGATTGTCCCTCACCTGCCTTGTCGCGTCTTCATTGTCGTTGGCACCGAAATGCATCTTCTTGTATTTCTTTTCCGCGCCGGCATATTGGATTTCCTGTTCCATCTTGTTCGCATACGTTTTCTTCGAGTAATAGAACGGGAACGACAGGAGAATCTTCTCCTTGTATTTCGTGGTATTGTAGGATATGTACTTTCGTGGGATCCTGTCGGTAAGCGCCACGTCCCAGTCAAACGAGCGCACGAGCGAATCCATCTGCTCAGGTGTGTAGCCGAGCGAATACAACGAACCTATAAGTCCGCCCATACTCGTACCCAAAACCACGTCCACAGGAATCTGCAGCGAGTCCAGATACTCGATCACGCCGATATGAGAAACACCTTTGGCCCCGCCTCCGCTGAGAACCAGCGCCACAGTCGGACGCTTTTCCCTTATCTTCGACAGGTACGCCTGCAGATCCTTCATTGACAGGGAATCCTTTTCAGGATCCACTCCGATGCCCGGCTGGGCATAAGCCTCCTGTGCCAACATCGTGATTGACAGCAGGATACTGACCAATGTCAGCAGATATCCAGTAGCAGTGTTCTTCATAATCTTCAGCTTTATCAAGTTTTGTGACGGCCTGCAAGCATTCCGCAGGCAGCGAAAATATCTTCTCCTCTTGACGCCCTGACAGTGGCAGTGATACCTGCCTTGTTCAGCCTGTCACGGAATACTGTCATCACCCCGTCCGACGATGACTGATACGGAAAGTCAGGTATCTTGTGGAAACGGATGAGGTTCACCCTACATTCGAGTCCAGACAACAGCCTTATGATGGCATCACAATGACGTTTGTCATCATTGAACCCGTCGAACATCGTGTATTCGAAACTTACGCGTCTCTGTCCCGTGAAGTCATACTGTCTTATCAGGCTGATCACTTCTTTTATGTCATATGAACGCTGGACCGGCATCAGTTCCCCACGCTCATCCGGAAACGCATCGTGCATACTGATGGCAAGATGGCAGCGTGTCTCATCCAGATAGCGCTTAAGCGTAGGCAAAACACCTATAGATGAGAGAGTTATACGCTTCGGGCTCCATCCGAAGCCCCAGTCTGCTGTCAGCACATCTATCGCCCTCTTCACATTGTCATAGTTGTCCAGTGGCTCACCCATTCCCATGAACACGGTTCCGGTGAGCTGCTCAGCCTCATCCACCGATACGAACTGCGAGAGTATGTCGGCCGCGGAAAGGTTCCCGTGGAAGCCCTGTCTGCCGGTCATGCAGAACTTGCAGCCCATCTTGCAGCCGGCCTGAGAGGAGACGCACAATGTCCTCCTGTCCAGTTCCGGAATCATCACAGCTTCAATGCTGCTGGACTCTACCGTCCCCGCATTCTCAGTCTCTATCCGGTTCAATCCTCCGAGCAGGGAGCAGGTTACGGGGAAAAGGTACTTCTTGGTGCCGTCCACCGACTCCATGCACTCTGAATATGCCACGGCACCTGTTTCATAAGATTCCGCAAGACGTTCCCTGCCTGCCTTCGAGAGATTCGTCATCTCGTCAATGCTCTTCACCTTCTTCTTGTAAAGCCACTGCGCTATCTGTCCGCCCGCATAAGACGGCAGACCGCATTTGACTGCAATTTCCTTCAACTCCTCCGGAGTCTTGCCTAAAAGCTTGTATTTTATATCTTTCCCGTTCATCATAAAATTCATTGTTCCACAAGTCAATGTGGGCATCTACAAATTTAGTTAATTTTTCATTTCCGTTTGCGTTGATTTTTCTATCTTTGTAGAGAATGCGGGCGAATCCGCATTATAGAACAAAAATTTATACATTATGGCTAAAGAAGCAGTAAAAGATGCAGGCGCTCAGGTTGATTCCGGGAAACTGAAAGCGCTGCAGGCGACAATCGACAAGATTGAGAAAGACTATGGGAAAGGCACCATCATGAAGTTGGGAGAGCAGCCACAATGGGATGAACATCAGGTAATACCGAGCGGTTCCATCGCTCTTGACCATGCCTTGGGAATCGGAGGTTATCCGAAAGGCAGAATCATTGAAATCTACGGTCCAGAATCCAGCGGAAAGACCACATTGGCCATCCACGCGATAGCCCAGGCACAGAAGGCAGGCGGTATCGCCGCGATGATCGATGCTGAGCACGCATTCGACCGTTCTTACGCAAAGGCTCTGGGAGTGGACCTCGAGACACTTCTCATTTCACAGCCGGACAATGGCGAGCAGGCTCTCGAAATCGCCGACAACCTCATCAGGTCAGGCGCCATCGACATAATCGTTATCGACTCCGTAGCTGCTCTTACGCCTAAGGCGGAAATCGAGGGCGAGATGGGTGACAACAAGGTCGGCCTCCAGGCAAGACTTATGAGCCAGGCGCTCAGAAAGCTGACTGCAAACATCAGCAAGACAAACACTTGCTGCATTTTCATCAACCAGCTCCGCGAGAAGATCGGCGTCATGTTCGGTAACCCTGAGACCACCACCGGCGGTAATGCACTGAAGTTCTACGCATCTGTCAGAATCGACGTGCGCCGTACCACCCAGATCAAGGACGGCGAGGAGGCTCTCGGAAACCGCACCAAAGTAAAGGTAGTGAAGAACAAGATGGCTCCACCTTTCAAGAAAGCGGAGTTCGACATCGTCTATGGTGAGGGCATCTCACATACCGGCGAAATCGTGGACCTCGGTGTCGAATACGGCATTATCGGAAAGAGCGGTTCATGGTTCAGCTACGGCGACCAGAAACTTGCTCAGGGACGTGAAGCCACCAAGCAGCTTATAGCTGACAATGCCGAGCTCAGTGAAGAAATCGAGGGCAAGATCCGCGAAGCTCTGAAACACGTTTCAGACTAGTTTCCAGCAACGTTTTTAAGGACTTGCTCAATACGGCAGCGCGACAGTCTGGCTGCAGCTGCATCATCCAATATCCCCGCATTCCGAAGACCTTCCACGGTCCAGAGTTCGCGGGGATTATTGTCCCTGTACAGTACTATCGCATTGGCAGTCTTCCAGTTACGGATATAAGGGTGCAGTTTCAATGAATCCGCCGGCATGGTCCACAGGCGGAAAGGCCTGGACTCCCCTACTGTTATGAGATCGCTGAATCTACTGTATTTTTCATTGTCAAGATGATAGATTTCCATCAGCTGTTCCTTGCAGGAATAGCCGCCTAACCGCGACCTGTACTCCACCATCTTCGCCGCGAAATATCCGCCGATTCCCGGGAGCGCGTCGAATTCCGCCGAATCCGCCCTGTTTATGTCCAGAAGAGGTATGTCAATGTATTTTTCCAGTCTGCGATATACGGAATCGGCCACCACATAGGATTTGGCAAAATCTTCTTTCCGTCTGAACTTGCCGCCTTTTTTCCTGTAATTGTCGATGGATTCCGCCTGTTTGAGAGAAAAGCCAAGACGCCTCAAATCATTGACAGACACGACATTGGGATTGAACCTGAAATCTTCATAAGTGCGTGGGACGATGGCGGCGGCGACTGCAGCGGCTGCTTCCGGTCGGACACCTTGCTTCCGTGCTATGACGGTCTTTTTGCCCGGGACCTGCTGCTGGGCGTTTCCTGCCGATACGGATTTCTCTGGCAGCCGCCGCACGTCGGATGTCCCTGACACCGGAACGTCACTGACGACGGCCTGACCTGAAGCAGCAAAAGCCTCATCTACAGACACATAGACAGTATCAGGCACAGTTTCGTCCGACAGAATCTTGAGCGCAGCCGCTCTATGCACGAAAAGCGCTGTCTGATAGCCGACAGCAAGAAATGCCAGCGCGATGGCGCCGGTCACGAAAGAGGGAGAGAGTTTACGTCCCTTTTTATCATCATTCATCTATTTTAGAACCACCTGCCACGATGTTTCTAATCCTCAGCGTCGTCCTCTCTACGCTTTGTTTTCTGGCACCCGGCCACCACTATCACGATTTCCCCTTTCGGTTCGTGCTCGCGGAACCAGGCTGCAACTTCCTCAAGAGTACCTCTGCGATGTTCCTCATGCAGTTTGGAAATCTCTCTGGCCACGGAACATTCCCTGTCAGGGCCGAAATAACCGGCAAACTGCTCCAATGTCTTCACAAGCCGGTAAGGAGACTCGTAGAACACCATTGTCCTCGGCTCTGTGGCCAATGTCGTCAGCAATGTCTGACGGCCTTTCTTCACAGGCAGGAAGCCCTCGAAGCAGAACCTGTCGCAAGGCAGGCCGGATGACACGACTGCCGGAATGCAGGCTGTCGCCCCAGGAAGAGTCTGTATTTCAATGCCTTCCGCAGCACAAGTACGCACGAGCAGAAAGCCCGGGTCTGATATTCCCGGTGTTCCCGCGTCGCTTATCAGCGCGACATTGAGCCCGGCCAATATCCTGTCCTTGATAACGGAAGCGGTCTGGTGCTCATTGAATTTGTGATGGGACTGCAGTTTTCCGTGGATGTCATAATGTTTCAGAAGCACGGAACTTGTCCTCGTGTCCTCCGCGAGAATAAGGTCCGCTTCCTTCAGGACTTTCACTGCCCTGTAAGTCATATCTTCAAGATTCCCGACGGGTGTCGGGACTATATACAGTTTGCCTTGGGTTTCCATCGGTTACCTGATTTTTCTTCTTACGGACATCATGAACCTGTAAACAAGTTCCGAATCCATATCCCACTCCGGGAAGTTTTCCTTAAGATACTGCACAGCCTTTTCGAGCGTGGTCAGGGCATTGATCTTATTGATGACATCCTGGAACAGCATCGAATCGTCGCGGAACAGCGTGCTGATGAACATCACCCTGTCATTGAGCGAAATGGCGCTGCGGACGTCCTTCACTTCCGGGCCCGGCATATCTTTTCTCCAGGCTTCGTTTCCATATTTCTGGTCCGCTATCACCTTATGTCCTGAATATTGTCTGTGCTCCGACGGCGCTTTCGTCTTTCTTACCTTAGGCTCCTCTTCTTCTGCCATTCCGCCGAATAATGAGAATCCGTCCTCCTCCGGAAGGTCTTCCGGTTTCGGTTCAGGCTCAGTTCCTGCTACCTGTTCAGGCTCTGCTTCAGTCTCCGGTTCCGCTTGTATTTCATGTCCGGGATCAGCCTCTGGCAAGTCTTCAGGTTCCTGTTCCACCTCTTGTGCAGGCTCCTGTTCCACTTCCGGCTCAGATTCCGGAAGGTCTTCAGTCTCCGGTTCCGCCTCCGGTTCCGCCTCCGGTTCCATCTCCGGTTCCGCCTCAGGCTCAGATTCGGACTCCGCCTCAGGGATGTCGTCCGGAACGCTTTCCCCGACATTCTCTCCGGCATTTTCAGCAAACACGTCCGCAGGCATGTCGTCAGCAACCGCCTCAGGCACATTCTCAGCCGGAATGTCTTCCGGAACTGCATCCGCTATATCATACAGATAGTCAGCTGTCCCCAAGTCCAGCGGCTCAGCAGGTTCCAAATCCAGTTCATTGCGGAGCTGCTCCACTTTTTTTTCGATCTCACCGACTCTGGCCTTCAGGGCGGAAAGCTCCGCGTCAAGTTCTGCCAATATTTCTTTCGGGCTCTTGTCCATAAGGTTTCAAGATTATTGGAAGTCGTTTTATCATTTGAAAACAACTTCTTTCATTTGAGTATTGCACAAATGTACATTTAAATTACTAAATTCGCAATCCATTTCAACCAATGATTATGTATCCAGAAACACCAAACAAGCCCGGCTGCATCGAAGTCATCTGCGGCTCAATGTTCTCCGGCAAGACAGAAGAACTCATAAGACGACTGAAAAGAGCTCAGTTCGCAAACCAGAAAATAGAAATCTTCAAACCGGCGATCGACAAGCGCTATTCTGATGTTGACGTGGTTTCCCACGACCTGCACAGCATTCCGTGCACCCCGATCAAGGAGGCCTCAAAGATGCTGGACGCCGCTGAAGACACCCAGGTAATCGGTGTGGATGAAGCGCAGTTCTTCGACGAAAGCCTCATACAGGTCGCTCAGGAGCTGGCCGACAAGGGAAAACGAGTTATAATAGCAGGTCTTGACACAGACTACATGGGCAAGCCTTTCGGCCCTATTCCTGGACTTATGGCCATAGCTGAAGACGTGCAGAAAGTCCATGCCATCTGCGTAAAATGCGGAAACCTGGCAAACCACTCACACAGGCTCACCAAGAGCCACAAACTCGTGGTGCTCGGAGAGAAAGACGTATATGAGCCTCTCTGCCGTCAGTGTTTCAATGAAGCATTGGCACAAGAAAAAAACAACGCCGAATAACAGCTTTTCTATCTGACCAGGCCGGTATCCACGTTCCAGGACAATGTCTTGTAGAATTCGTTCAGAGTGGCATTGCCGTCTGACGGAAGATACATGCTCAAGCCGCAGAAAGTTTTGATAGTGAAATCCAGAAGGAAGTTGACGGATGCATTTTTATAGAGAATGCATCCGTTCATTGCATTTCTGAAGTCCTCCAGGTCGCTTTCCGGAATACGGGCCTTCACAAGAATGTCCTCGAGGTCATAGAACCAGTGCTTGCTGAACCGGAAATAGCCCTGCACGTCATCCGGCCACACGGACATGATTTCAGACTGATGCTCTGAAAACAGTCTTCGGCAGGCTTCAGCGAGAGGTGACAATCTGGTGCAGTCAACCATTGAAATGGTCAGAGAACGGCGCCATTCCACCGACTGGGAAGAATAGAGCTCCCATGAATCAGAACAGATCCCCAGCAAGTCAGGCTCACTGCTGAGCAACAGCCTCTTGGCCACCGTGTGGTAATCGCAGAGTCCGTCCGCAAGCACCTCAGCCTGAGAGAATACCAGCTTGTCGCATTTGTTTCTCAGCGCATAGGCCACTTCCACTCCGCCCATCAGGCAAGCATCGATAATCATATAATCCAACTTCATCGGTATCGCAGCAGCGAAGTCCTCGATGTTCATTTCATATGCTTCGCTGGAATTGATGTTGTCAGCACCTATGCTCTTGACCTTGATCTGGTCATCGCCGTGAAACTCCCTATAGGGCACTGGAACCAAGTCATAGTTCAGACCTTCTGAAGGTGACAATGCCGTAGCGATATTGGTGATCGTACCTGAAGAATAATAGCCGGAAGGCAGCCAGCCGATGCCATGCGAAGAGAAAATCATCCCGTAATCAGCATTGGGATAAAGTTCCTTGACAGACGTAAGCACTTCATTGACAGCCTTTACGGAAGCCGCAACCATTTCCTTCGGCCAAGTCTTCAGCGTATCGCGTAAAACATTGCCATAAGCGTCTCTCGAAAGTCGGATCAGATAGGAAGGCGCGGGGTCTGTATATCGTCTGGATTCGGTAAGCCTGCGCGAATAGACCAGAACAGATGCGGCAGCGGAATTGCGGAGCGGCAGGTAACCTGAAGCCATGTCGTCCACATCCGCCTCCAGTTGGCTGCACAGGCTGTTGAACCCGGCCGAATAAAGCAGCAGCACCTTGCATTTGGCAGGAACCTCTGTTCTTCTGGTGCCGGCATCTTTTATTACCGGCTCGTCATATTTGGTACAGGAGGCGACAGCCAGGACAATGAAAAGCACTATCCCGAGCAGTTTTCCCGCTATGTTATTCGCGTAAATCATAGTCCTACAAAGATAAGTATTTTACATAAAAATAAAAATTTGCCTCAGATTAAGAGCAGATTTTCGAGGTTACTTCATAGGATGATGTTCGATGATGTTCTTCTGCCAGGTTTCACTGTCAATGTGGGTGTATATCTCAGTAGTCAATACGCTTTCATGCCCCAACATTTCCTGGACTGCCCTCAGGTCGGCACCGCCTTCTATCAGGTGGGTCGCAAACGAATGGCGGAACGTATGCGGAGAGATCTCCTTATGGATACCAGCTGCCATGGCCTGTTTCTTCACCATATTGAAAACAGAAATTCTGCTGATTGCCGCACCAGACTTGTTCAGGAACAGCGTATCGGCAAACTTCGGAGAAGACGGTTCAGGACGCACCGGAAGGTAGTTGTTCACAGCTATCACGGCAGGCTCGTCCATAGGGACCACCCTTTCCTTGTTTCCTTTTCCCACTACCCTTACGAAGCCTTCATCCAGAAACACATCAGAAATCTTGAGCGCGGACGCTTCAGACACACGGAGTCCGGAGCCGTACAGCATTTCCAGTATCGCCCTGTCCCTCAACCCGTTCCATTTGGTAAGGTCCATCGAATCCATGATTGCCTCGACCTCTTCGACAGACAGGACAGAAGGAAGATACCGTCCTATTTTCGGTGAACTGATGCCGTCACACGGATTTTCCTCGATCTCGCCTTCCATCACCAGCCAGCCGAAAAATGACCTCAACGAGCTCAATATCCTCGCCTGGGTGCGCTTGGAGACAGGTTCGTCACTGTTGGCGCGGCTTTCCACATAGCCGGTCAGTTCCTCTTTCGTTATGCTGAGCGGACTCAAGTCCTGCACTTCCCTGACCTTGCATATTGACAAGAACATTTCGCGAACGTCCGAGCAATACGCCTCATAAGAATTCGAGGACATATTCCGCTCGACACGGAGATATGTCCTGAATCCTTTGAGATATTCTTCTGATGTGCTGTAACGCATGGTTACAATGTAGAGTACTTATGGCAGTACTGGAGCATCTGACCGAGATAGTCGTCAGGGTATTCAACCTTGTAATCCACGATCACGCCGTCCTTTTCCACCGGCACGATCTCAGGATTGACAAAACCGCCGTAAGGCTTGAGCCCGAGAGCCGCATACCTGTCCCTTACCTCCTTGTGAAGTTCCGGGTCAATGTCCATCGCATATTTCTGAATTAGTTCCTTGCCGGCCTGGTAGTCACCCTCTGACTTGATACGCTGTATTTCAGCGAGAAGTTTTCCGAAGAGAGCGCGGAGAGCCTCGAAATCATTGACCACAAAATAGGTCTTGCCGTTCTTCACTTTCTTCTCGATGACATTGTCCTGAAGTCCCTGCTCATAGCACCATGCAGCGATCAGCTGTCTGTTCTGCATATGCGCCTCGGTAATCTGGCGGCCAAGTTCGATTCGGTTCGTCTGGACCATCAGGCCGTTGCGTATGTAGTTGGAATACTGGGCCTTATAAGCCTCAGGGTCAGAAAGGATGCCGAGTTCCACCAGCTTAGGGTCTGCAATGTAGTAAAGTCCGAACAGGTCAGCCCTTGCCTCTTCCAATGCAGATGCATACTCGCCCATCGCTGTTGCTGACACGCCAGGAAGCAACTGTCCTGAGCCGTGTCCGAGGCATTCGTGCAGGTCAGTGTGGATTTCATCATCGTAAGAACCATATTTCTTCTGCATTGCCTTTTCCTCCTCGGAGTAAGCGAACTCTTCAAGCACTGATTTCGGGGACTCATTGGCCGCCGCATCATAGGCGTGGGTGATATTGGCAATGGTCACTGACTTGGAGCCGTATTCCTTGCGGATCCAGTCCGCATTAGGAAGATTGATGCCGATAGGGGTGGCAGGATAGCATCCGCCGCCGAGACAGGTAGCATCTATCACCTTGGCACTCACGCCCTTGACACTCTTTTTCTTGAAACGAGGATCAATCGGCGCATTGTCCTCAAACCACTGGGCATTGGCACTGAGCAGTTCGGTGCGCGCTGAAGCGGCGGAGTCCTTCACATTGACCAAAGCCTCCCAATAAGCCTTGCGGCCGAGCGGGTCATTGTAGTCCTCGACGAAACCGTTCGTGAAATCGACTGTACCGAGCGTATCAGTTACCCAAGTGATGTTGTATTTGTCCCAAAGTTTGAGGTCACCGGTCCTGTAATACTCCTGAAGTTCGGAAATCTCCTTCTTCTGGGTATCGTTCTCAGCCACAGCCTTGGCCTTTTCGAGTTCCTCGCAGATCTTCTCGATTGCCGGACCGTAGATGCCGCCGACTTTCCATTTCTCTTCACGAATCACACCGTCCGCGCCCTTTACCACCTTGGTATTCAAGCCATAAGAAATCGGCTCAGGATCGTTCGGGTCAATGATGCCCGCATAATATTTTTCAACTTCGTCTCTGGTGACTCCCTCATAGAAATTCACTGAAGAAAGTGCCACGATATCGCCATCTGCCGAGGAAGAACGCCTCTGTGCATAAAGTTCAGGCGAATAAATGACAGGAAGCAATGCCTCGCATTTGTCCGTATCGCCCACTGACTCCATCAATGCACGGAAATACTCCTGGCTGCACTGCGGGAAGAACTTGTCCTCAGCATAATGATGATGGATGCCGCTGCTGAAGAATACGCGTTTCGCATAGACGAGGAACTGGTTGTATTCCTTGCAGGTACGGTCGCCCTTGTAATTTTCAATGATGTTCTGCAGCACCTTTCTCACTGCAAGATTGTCCTTGCAGTTCTGGTCCCAGTAAATGTCCCATCCGAATTTTGCAGCCTCGCTCAGGTGATAGACATACTCTTTCTGTTTCAATGTCAATTTTTCCCACCCTGGAATCTGATACCGCATGATCTTGATATCAGCAAACTCATCCACGAGGTACTTGAAATCGCCTTTCTTCTTGTTATTGCAGTCCGCGCAGGACGCCACAGCAGCAACTGATGCCAATGTCAACAACATTTTTCCTATATTTTTCATAACTATCAAATATTTCGATGGTCAATCCTTGCAAAAATAAGCTTTTAGCATTACATTTGCAATCCATTTCGTTCGGAGAGAAACGAATTGCCACTTTAGCTCAGTTGGTAGAGCAGCGCATTCGTAATGCGCAGGTCGAGGGTTCGAACCCCTTGAGTGGCTCCAAAAAAAAATCAGACGGAAAGACTTCCGCCTGATTTTTTTGTTATGTGGAGGATTTTCGAGGATAGATTTTTCATATTACCCCTGAGCCAATCATCTCATCCCTGTCATACCACACGGCGAACTGCCCAGGCGTGATGCCTCTCTGCGGTGTTTCGAAGAGAATGAACAGACCCGACGGCCTCTTGACCAGCAACGCATCCTGCAACGGCTGGCGATAACGGATACGCACTCTGTACCGGCGTATTTCTCCATCCTTCATCCGCAAGTCCTCCCGGATCCAATGGATCTCTTCAGGCGCGACCATCAGGCAACTGCGCGAAAGGCCCTTGTGCCGGTGTCCCTCCCCTACATATATTATATTGTTTTCAATGTCAGTGGAAATCACGAAAAGCGAGTCTTTATGGCCTCCGATGTTCAGGCCCTTGCGCTGACCGATGGTATAGAACTGGGCTCCCTCGTGACGGCCTACTACAGCACCGTAAGGATTTGATTTATAACGGGTTTTCTTGACATGACGCTTACCGGAGCGGTATGTTTCAGTCTCGAATTTTATCGACTCATACGTAACCGGACGGGACAGGCGCAGAAGGTCCTCATCTGACAATGCACCGATACTGTCATAAGAATAGACAGACTCCGCATGGCAGCCTCCCTCATAATCCCCGGCCTGAGAATGTGCAGCCTTGTCATCTGATATATAATCAGTTATCATCTCCGCATCACCCGCCAAGCGGTTCTTCAGGATGGAAGACATCGTATCCCTGAGGAAACAGTACTGCGGAGAATCTTCATAGAAGGCGTCATACACTTCGACCACGTCACCTTCCACAGACTTGAGCTTCTGCTGGAGAAATACCGGAAGGTCCACTTTTCCCACGAAACAGATGCCCTGGGAGTCCTTTTTCTCAGCTGAAGGCAAATCCGCTTCCGCAGCCAGTCGTCGCACTTCCGGCTTGCAGATGTCACCTATCGGGAACAATGCCTTGGAAAGCTGGTCTTCAGTAAGCTGACACAGGAAATAGCTCTGGTCCTTGTTCGGATCCGAACCAGCCAGGATGCGCCACACAGGCTTGCCGTCATTTACAATCTGGTTCCCTTCAGCGTCGAGCGCAGGTTCCTTACGGCAATAATGCCCGGTGGCCACCATATCCGCGCCCATTTTCTGAGCGGCCTTCAGGAATGCGTCGAACTTTATCTCCCTGTTGCAGAGCACGTCCGGGTTCGGCGTTCTTCCCTTGGAGTATTCATCGAACATATAGTCCACCACACGCTGACGGTACTCATTGCTCAAGTCAATGAAATAGAACGGGATACCTATTTTCCTCGCGACCATTTCGGCCACGAATTTGTCTTCTTCCCATTCGCAGTCACCGTGCAATGTCCCTTCCGTGTCGTGCCAGTTCTGCATGAAAATCGCAAAAACATCGTAACCCTGCTGTTTGAGCAACAGAGCGGCCACACTGGAGTCCACACCTCCGGATAATCCTACACAAACTTTCATAAATTTCTCCTCTTTTCGGGCTAAAGAATCTTGTCAATAGCGCCTTGACAGCCGCAAAGATACCTAAATCAGAGAAAAATTACTATATTTGAAACGTTTGGCAGTCATTGATTCGGAACATTGTCCGATACTAGCCGCAAATTACAACACATTATGACAAACAAGAAAATAGAAATAGACTATCAGGAATTCGGTTCCGTACAGGAACTTGAACCGCAGGACAGAGAGCTTTGCGAAGCCGCCGAAAAGGCATTGGCAGGCTCATATGCGCCATATTCCAACTTCAATGTCGGGGCTGCCGTGAGACTGTCCGACGGAAGCATTGTCACCGGAGCGAATCAGGAGAACTCGGCTTATCCGTCAGGACTTTGCGCGGAAAGGACGGCTATGTTTGCAGCTCACGCGAACCATCCGGACCTCCAGATGAGGAGCATTGCCATAACAGGGGCACAGAACGGTCTGCTGAACAGCGGCATCACTGCTCCATGCGGAGCCTGCCGCCAGGTCATGGCCGAATATCAGAAAGTCAGCGGCGGAAAGATGAGCGTCCTCTTCTACGGAAAAGACAAAATCCTGAAATTCAGTCAGGTAGATGACATTCTTCCTTTCATCTTCACCAACCTGGACTAAGAAAATAGCCGGATTAGCCTGTCAGACTTTGCAGATTTGACAAAAAGCAGTATATTTGCAGTGGGAAAGTCGTACACGACCAGCTCCCTCCAAACTCCCCCAGGGCCGGAAGGCAGCAAGGGTAGGAGGTCGTAGCGGTGCGATGTGCTAAGCTTTCCCTTTTTTCATTTATATACCTCCATGGAAAGAGACGACACGTTCAAGAGCACTATCACTCTCGCCGATGCAGCAAGGATAACCGGCCCCATATCATTCAACCTGATGATAAAGCCATGCGGTTCGCTCTGCAATCTTGACTGCAGATACTGTTACTATCTGGACAAATCACGCCTCTACGAAGGACACGAGCCAGTGATGTCGGAGGAATTGCTGGAACGTGCGATACGCGATTATCTCTCCACCTGCGAAATCCCTGAAGTCACATTCAACTGGCACGGCGGCGAGCCGCTGATGGCAGGCCTGGATTTCTACCGGAGAGCCGTCGCTCTCGAGAAAAAATATGCGGACGACAAGATCGTGCACAACACTCTCCAGACAAACGGCACACTCATAACCCCAGAATGGGGAGATTTTTTCGCTGCGGAGAATTTCCTCATCGGACTCTCCATCGACGGCCCGGAGCATATACACGACACATACCGCAGCAGCAAGACAGGCGCCCCATCATTCCAGAAAGTAATCGCCGGCTTGAAGAACCTGCTCCGCTCTGGCGCAGAATTCAACACTCTGACTGCCGTTTCCAAAGCCTCGGAAGGACATGCCCTGGAGATCTACCAGTTCCTCAAATCGACAGGCAGCCACTTCATGCAGTTTCTTCCCGTCGTCGAAAAAATAAAGTTTCAGGTCAATGCCAATGGACGCCAGATGAGGAACTTACGCCCGTCAATGGTTCCTCCTGCCACCGACAGTGACGGCTTCGGCCTATGGTCCGTCAGCGATATCGGCTACGGAAAATTCCTTTGCGAAATCTTCGACTGGTGGGTAAAGAACGATGTCGGCAGCTATTTCGTGGGAGCATTCGATGCCACATTGGCCTCATGGTGCGGTCTTTCACCAGGGACCTGCTCATTCTGTGAGACTTGCGGAGGAAACCTCGTAGTGGAACACAACGGAGATGTCTATGTCTGCGATCATTTCGTCTATCCGGAATACCGCTTGGGCAACATCGCCACGTCATCATTGAAAGACCTTGCAGGGTCACAGCAGTCCGTAGCCTTCGGCATTGACAAGCGCAATTCTCTTCCTGCCCAATGCAGACGCTGCGAATGGGTCCGGCTCTGTCATGGAGAATGCCCCAAACATCGCCTGTCCACCACTAAATCCGGAGAGGCAGGGCTGAATTCGCTATGCACCGGGCTCAGGATGTACTATGAGCACACGGCCCCCTATATGAAAAAGATGCGCAGCCTTTTAGAAGCGGGAAAGCCGGCCGCCGACATTATGGACAGAGCATTATAACCCGCTCTCTTCCACGTATTTGCCCTTCTTGCGCCAATGCACGAAGCCATAGGCTGCAGAAAGCGTATAGAACAGATACAGGGCAGCCATCCAGTAGAGGCCCTGGCAGCCGCACATCACGACGTACATCAGGTCAGCCACTATCCACAGCAGCCATTGTTCTTTGTAAGAGCGTATCAGCCACCAGGTCGCAATCAGGCTCAGGACCGTAATAGCAGCATCGAGGGACGACATCGGATCGCCGAGAGCCCTGAGGACACATATCAATGCCACCGTGCCGACCGCCTGCAGCAATACGCTGACAGCCAATACTTTCAATGATATTTTACGCAAATGTATCTGCTGCGCGCCACCGGCAATGGAATCCGAATCCCGGCGCCAACTGATGAAGCCCCAGACCGCGGTAACCACGTAATATACGTTCAATGCCGATGATGCATAAAGTCCCTGACGGCAGAACAGCACCACAGAAGCGATTCCGGTCAATATCTGCACGCCCCACATATAATTGCTCTGTCTGATTTCGAGGATAATGAAAAGTATTCCTGTTATCAGAGTGAATATTTCTATAGCATTGTCCATAATTCCGCCTGTTTGGGAGTGCAAATGTACGTAAAAATGAGTTATCTTTGTCAGGATACGAAACAATGATTGATATGAAAGACGCGATAACCGAAAAGGGAAAATGGAAAGTTCTCAAGAGCGAATATCTGTTCCGCCGTCCGTGGCTGACAGTCAGGAAGGACTGCGTGGAGCTCCCTGACGGAAGGCAAAACCCTGAGTTCTACGTACTTGAATATCCCGATTGGGTCAATGTAATCGCATTGACCGATGACGGCAAATTCATTTTCGAAAGGCAGTACCGCCACGGCCTCGGCAAGACCTGCTATGAGATTCCTGCCGGCGTGATCGAACCGGGCGAAAGCCCCATGGAGGCTGCAAAACGCGAACTGATGGAGGAAACCGGCTATGGCGAAGGTGAGTGGTCCGAGTTCATGACCATCTCCGCAAACCCCAGCACCACCGACAACCTTTCGCATTGTTTCCTTGCAAAAGGCGTCAAGAAAACAGGCTCACAGCACCTTGACAGCACAGAAGACCTCGAAGTCGTGCTCCTGAACGAAGCCGACGTCCGAGATCTCCTCATCAATGACCAGCTCAAGCAGGCCCTCATGGCCGCTCCCCTCTGGAAATACTTTTATCAGCAGAAATAGTCCGCCGGACAACAGTATATATAAATGAAAGGCATTGGAACAGATGGGGCGGAGCGCACTCTTTTTGGAGCGTAGCCACGCTGTTCCAATGCCGGTTCAATAAGAAAATATTTGTCCGGAATGTCTCGACTACTTATAAAGGAAGGCGAAGTGGCCGGGGATGTTGCCGGTGCGGACAGACCATTTGAGCTTGCCGGCATTGGTATAGCAGAAGAGCTTGCCGCTGGCGGTGAAGTCCGGTGAATCAGCTATATAGATGTCGCCGTTGGACGGATTTACTGATATCGCGTACGGAGCCTTGACAGAAGCGTCGGAACCATCTGTGATAATCTTGTCAGATGACACCGCACCCGTATTCACATTGACCTTGGCATATGAATAAGTAGCCTTATAGTTCGCATCATATGCAGTACCAATGAGATACAGCTCACCCTTGTAATAAGCCATAGAGGAAACCGGAAAATCAATCGACGACGCAAGAGCATATTTGCCGTCCTTCGCTTTCAGGCAACTGAGCTTGCCGCTGAAAGAGGACACCCAGAGATTGCCGTTCTCATCCTCCAGCATTTTCTGCAGATTCGGAACCACCTCAATAGTGTAATCCACAGACATTGAAGCCAGATCCACGACAGAAACCGTATTGTCATATCCAGCACGAAAGCCGCCGGAATTGGCCACATAAGCCTTTCCGCCCTTGATTACAAGCTGTTCAGGCTGGTATCCCACAGACACTTCCCCGGTAATCTTGTAAGTATTCAGGTCAATACGATAGACAGCGCCCTTCTGGTCAGGCGTCTCCAGAGGCTTCAATGCAACATAAGAAGTCACATAGGCACAGTCCCCGTCAAAAGCGATAGAGCGGCAGTTAGGAATATCCACCTTAGCAATGCGCTTCACCGAATTGGCTCCGAGGATTTCCACTTTATGGGAATTGTTCACCACGACAAACAACTTGCCGTCATAGACCTGCACATCATTTCCTGCATCACCAAGACCCTTCACGACATCCGGATTGTAGTCAGTATAGATATCCCTGATATAAGACGAAGTGCGGAAATTGAAAAAGTCCAGCTGAGCCTTGTTGCTGCCAAAGTTGCCTTCATTGAGCACATAAAGTCCCACAGGATTCGCTCCTGGTTCCGCCGGAGTATCCACGATTTCATAATCAGACGGCGTAATGTCAGTTCCAGGATAAACCGGAACCTCATCCTTGCGGCAGGCAGTAGCGGCCGCAACAGCAAAAGTCAGCACCAATGCCGCCCTGCCAAAAAAGTCAAATTTAGTCTTCATACGTATAAATAAGTTTAAAACAATTCATAACCAACTGTTAATCTGAAGTTTATCCCTGGCATAGGATAATTCAGCACAACCTCGTAATCCTGATTGAACACATTGTTCACTTCCGCAGTGATTTTCAGGACATTGGCCTTCAGCTTCATCTTCTTCTGCAGCGACAAGTCACTCGTGTACCACGGTTGGAGATAGTTCTTCCGGGTATTTTCCTTGTGGCTGTACCGCCCTCCCGTGTATAGAAAACTGTAGTTCAGACTCCACCCCGAGTACTCCGCGGACAAAACCGCAGAACCACTGTGCTCAGGAGCGTACGGAATCTGATTCTTGTAGTAGAAAGTGGTCTTGTCCGTAATGTCTATCGCCTTCTGGAACGTGTACTGCAGCTTTGTGGCCAATCTTAGCTTAGATATATCTACGGCCACGTCAGCGGACACATCCACCCCACGGATATCCACCTTTCCGAGATTCAGCATTGTCCAGCGGAACTGCTGCCCGTTGGGATAAGCTATTATCTTGTCCTTCACCATGTTCCAATATGCATCGGCAGACAGGTGAACGGTGCAGAAAGAGAACCGGTCTGAGTACTCGATCCCCAGATCCGTCTGGACTGTACTCTCGGGCTTGAGCAGAGCATTTGCGGAATTCGTATAATAGAGGTCATTGAACGTCGGCATCCGGAATGAGCGTTTGGAGAACGCCCTTATATACAACTCCTTGTTCCTCAAGAGCTTATATGACACATAGAATGCCGGGGACAGTTCCGAACGCTTGTCATTGACATTATCAAATTCCCTGGACTTGTCGCTGACGAACTGGCCGAATGCGCTTCCCTGCATCTTCAGCCTTCCTAAGTCGAAAGAGGCGGCGAGCGAGACCATATTGGTCAGCCTGTAGGGGCGGGGAAAAACAGCATTTCCGGACATGTAATTCGCGACATCCAGGCTGTTCCACTGGAAATCATAGGACAATGAAACATCCATCCGGCTGAACGCCTGCCACATATTCGCAGTCGAGAAATACAGTTCATTCTGGCGATATGTGTTGGTGACATGCAATGAACGGCTGTCCTTGTCTTCGTAGAAAGTGTAGTCGTAGGCATATCTGGCATTGAACATTGACCTGAATTTCCGGCTCCAGACATTCACCGCCCTGCCCTGCACGAAGAAATTGTCATCACGCATACGCTCTCCGTTACGGAAGACATTGCTCACGATGGCACCGGGCACTCCCCTGTCCGAATGGTAGTTATAGGCACGGACGGACCAGTTGCCGGTCTTGGTCTTGCCGTAGAGAGCAGCTTCGGAGCGGACAGAAAAGATGTCCCCGTTGTGCCTGACAGCCGTAGTATCATAAGATAGGCGGCCGAGCTGGTCATATCCGCGGCACCTGAACCGATAACGCCCGGAAGCATTGGTCAGACCGGACGAAACGGTAAGCGAAATGTTGTCCGAAAGACGGAATGCGACTGACGCAGAGGGATTCAGCAGGCCGAAGGAGCCTGTTTTCAATGTAGCCCTTACATTGACCTTGCGCCCTTCTGAAAATACCGGACGGGCAGACTGGAGATAGATGGACGAGGATGCGCCGAAATCCTTGGCAGGCTGGAAAATATCACTTTTCTGGCCGTTGTATAGCGAGATTTCGCCTATTTCGTCGAGAGAAAAGCGGCCGAGGTCCACCTGACCGTTCTGCGCGTTGCCGATCTGGAGCCCGTCATAGAAAACAGCCGTATGGGCCGCGCCCAACGATCTGACATTCACGGTCTTGAGTCCCGCGACTCCACCATAGTCCTTCAGCTGGACACCGGAAAAATAGCGCAGCGCATCAGCTACCGACAGGCTGTTCAGCCTTTCCAGTTCGTCTCCTGTCAATGTCTGGGCGGGTATGGTCTCACGATATTTCGGCAAGGCCGGTGCTGCCACAATCACCGATTCCTTCAGGAGACGTACTGTATCTGCCTTTTCAGGCATGGATACGACAGGCTCCTGCGCCGCGGCTGTAATACAGAACGCGCACAAGGCTGAAAGACATGATGAGATTCTGTTCATCGGTGACCTGACTATTCTACAAAACATCACCGATTCCGCGCCAGAAAAGGCAGCAGACATACAGAGCAACATGCGGACCGCTCACACACTCCGCACCGATGCACCAGCCGCCCGTCCTCCGCAGGCGGAACCGATGTAATAATATGCAAAGAGGCATTCTGACTTGTCTTCCGGGAAGACTTACAGTAGCGGGAACTGCCACGGATTCACACCGTGTTTCCCTCCCACGGACAGGATTCCTGTCAATGGACCTGCGGCACTGCTGTCCGCAAGGCTTTGCATACAGACTGCGAATATAGTAAAAAAACAGGCAGGATTGAAGTCCCGCCATAAAAAAAACGGATGGCTTAAGTCAACCGACTCGAGCCATCCGCTATAAGAAACGTCAATCAAGACTTATTTTGCAATCTCAGAGTACTTTTCGTACTTTGTCTGATTCTCGGCAGATTCCTCACGGAAACGGTAGAATGCATTCTTGAGGTAAGAAGCGATACCTGCCTTGATGTTGGCATCCTTGGTGATTTCGAAGGCTTTCTCGAACGGAGCGATACAAGACTTCAGACTTTCCTCGAATTCCTTTACCAGTGCCATATATTTGGCATCGTCGATTTCCTCCTGAGCCTTGGTCTGGAGCTCGATTGCCCTGTTGTAGAACATTGTGCCTTCGCCGATGAAGCCATATTCATATTCAGGATTGATCTTTGCGCACTCTTCGTAAGCGACTACAGCCTTGTCGATCTGACCGAGCTGTGCACGGATGTTACCCTCAACATAGAAGAGAGAAGCATTGTTCGGCTCGTTTGCCTTAGCCTTGTCGAGAAGGCCGAAGAGAGTCTCAGTATCCTCATTGTTCTTCAGATAGTAGTTGATGAGACCGATGAGTATGCTCTGGCTCTGAGGGTATTTGCTGAAACCTTCCTCGAGGTATTTCTTGGTGTTCAATGTGTCCACCTCAGCGAGTCTTGCGAAGACCTCACCACCTTCGTAGTAGTAACCGAGGTCATAGCATCTCTTGAAGAATTTGAGTGCTCTCTCGTTGTCCTTGGCTGCCATTGCGGTGAAACCGGCATTGTAGATGACGCTTGTATCAATCTTTGAAAGCGGAGCAAGTGCCTCTACATCAGCAGCTTTCTCGAAGAGTTTGCTGGCTGTGGCAACATCGCCGAATGTGTATTTGTTGAAAGCCTCTGAAACATATTTCTGGCCGATGTAGTCAAATGCAGCAGCCACGTCCTTGTCCTTGGCATGCTTCTCATCGAGTTCATAAGCTTTCTGATATGCTTTGACAGCTCTTTCGAGTGCATCTTCATAAACCGGCTTGGTCACCTCGATGATGACGAGCTGGCCGTTCTGGTTGAAATAAAGATTCTTGTCAGCATACACGTCCTTGGTGTATTTCTCGTTATTGACAGTAACCTCCTCTGATGAAACCGGTTTCTCTGAACCCATCATGAGAGTAAGCTCTGTCTTGTTTGAACCAGGAAGGATGTTTCCTGTAGGAGCGTCATAGGCCTTCACATATTCCTGACCGAGCTTCAGCCAGGTAGCTGTCTTCACAGCCTTCTTGACATTCTGTGTTGCAGCTTCTGCAGCTTCTACAGACTTCTTGACGTCAGCAGCAGATTTTACTTGTGCATCAGCCACCTGAATAGCGGCGAACATCGCCAATGCGAGAAGAATTTTTTTCATATCTGATATTTTTTCAATGTTAGTATTCAACTATTCAGCAGATTCCGGTGCAGCCTCCGGAGCATTTCCTTCCCCGGTCTGTCCTTCATTCTGTTCCGGAACATCTTCCTCATCGCTCTTCGCAACTACTGACACGGAAGCGATGGAGTCATTGTCCCTGATGTTTATAAGTTTCACACCCTGGGTGTTACGTCCTGCAAGTTTGATATCGGAAACCGCCATCCTTATGATGAGCGCGCTCTGAGTGATGATCAGCAGGTCATTCTCTTCCGTCACATTCTTCAGAGCCACCAGTTTGCCTGTCTTGTCGGTGATGTTCATCGTGCGTACACCCTTGCTGCCACGGCTCGTCTTGCGGTACTCTTCGAAGTCCGTACGCTTTCCAAGACCTTTCTCGCCAATCACAAGAAGCGTATGCGCTGAAGCATCCTCAGCCTCAGGTTCATAGCATACCATACCGATAACATAGTCATCCTCATCAAGATTGATGCCACGCACTCCGGTAGCGGTCCTGCCGAGAGGTCTTGCATCTGACTCATCGAATCTTACGCATCGTCCGTTACGGCTGGCGATAAGCACTTCCGACTTGCCGTCGGTGAGAATTGCCTCGAGCAACTCGTCTCCCTCGCGGATATTGACGGCATTGACACCTTTCTGGCGCGGTCTCGAGTAAGCTTCGAGAGAGGTCTTCTTGATGATGCCCTCCTTGGTTGCGAGAATGATGTAGTGATTGTTGATATATTCCTCGTCCGTCAATGTAGGCACATTGATGATGGCCTTGATCTTGTCATCCGGAATGCTGAGAACGTTCTGGATGGCGCGGCCCTTGGATGAACGGGAGCCCTCCGGAACTTCGTAAACCTTCAGCCAGAAGCATCTGCCCTGCTCAGTGAAGAAGAGCATCGTGCTGTGCATATTGGCCACATACAAGTGCTCGATGAAATCCTCATCCCTTGTAGCGCTGCCCTTCATGCCTACGCCTCCGCGGTTCTGTGTCTTGTACTCTGCAAGCGGAGTCCTCTTTATATATCCGAAGTGGGAAATCGTAATCACCTCATCATCATCGGCATAGAAGTCCTCAGGATTGAATTCTTCCGCGTTAGGTACGATTTCAGACCTTCTCTTGTCGCCGTATTTGGCTTTGAGTTCCTGGGTTTCGCTCTTGATGATGTCCATCTGCATTGCAGGATTTGCAAGTACGTCATTGCACCATGCAATGAATTTCTCCAGTTCGTCGTACTCTGCCTGGAGTTTCTCTCTTTCGAGTCCGGTGAGCTGACGGAGTTTCATCTCCACGATGGCTGTCGCCTGTGCATCAGAGAATGCAAATGTACTGATCAATGTAGATTTGGCCTCTTCGACAGTCTTGGAAGCCCTGATGATTCTGATGATCTCGTCGATAACGTCGATTGCCTTGATGAGACCTTCGAGGATATGGGCTCTCTTCTGGGCTTTTTCCAGGTCGAACTTGGTCCTTCTGACTACGACTTCATGCCTGAAGTCCACGAACACCTTTATTATATCCTTGAGGCTCAATGTCCTTGGACGGCCCTTGACGAGTGCCACATTGTTTATGGCGAAACTTGACTGGAGAGGAGTGTATTTGAACAGCGTGTTCAGGACGACATTGGAATTGGCACCCTGTTTCACTCTGAAAATCACTCTCACGCCTTCGCGGGAAGTCTCGTCATTCATATAGGTAATGCCATCGATCTTCTTGTCATCGACCATCTGGCCGATTCTCTCGAGCATCTCCTTCTTGTTTACCATGTAAGGAATCTCGGTGACGACGATGGTCTCACGGCCGTTGTTGTCCACTTCAATCTCCGTCTTTGCGCGCATGACCACTCTTCCTCGGCCTGTCTCATAAGCTTCCCTGATGCCCTGGATGCCCTGGATGATACCTCCGGTAGGGAAATCAGGACCTTTGATGTAGTGCATCAGGCCGTCAGTGTCAATGTCAGGATTGTCAATGTATGCGCAGATGGCATCGCAGCACTCGCCCAAGTTGTGAGGGGCCATGTTGGTAGCCATACCTACCGCAATACCTGCGGAACCGTTCAGAAGCAGGAGCGGCGCCTTGGTAGGCAGAACCGTAGGCTCCTGGATCGTATCATCGAAGTTAAGCTGGAAATCGACTGTGTCCTTATCCATATCTCCGAGGACATCGTTCGCCAATTTTTCGAGTTTCGCCTCGGTATATCGCATTGCAGCGACAGGGTCACCGTCCATTGAACCGAAGTTACCCTGACCGAATACAAGCGGGTATCTCTGGTTCCAGTCCTGAGCCAAACGGGCCATGGCATCATACACGCTTGAGTCTCCATGCGGATGGAACTTACCGAGCACCTCACCGACGATTCTCGCAGATTTCTTGGTCTGTCCTGAGTAGTCCAGTCCCAGTCCTTCCATTCCGAACAGCACACGACGCTGCACAGGCTTCAGTCCGTCTCTCGCATCAGGAAGCGCTCTGGAAACAATTACCGACATTGAATAGTCAATGTAGGCAGACCTCATCTCCTCATCAATGTTCACCTCTTCGATGATGCCCTTCATTCCTGTTCCCTCTTCCTGCGGTTCAACAGAATTCTTATTCTCCTCCATATTATCCATTTTTTCTACAAAAATATCTTACTTGTCAATGCTTCTTGAACATAATGCCACGCTCTCCGCATTGTACTCTATAAAACGTACAAAATTACAAAATTTTTATCACCGAAACAAACTTGAATTTATACTAACATCCCTTTAGGGCCATTTTTTTGGTTTATCAGCATAAAGGATATATTTTTGCATAAGAAGTATTTTAGAAATGCAGATGGAAATAAAAATATCGGACGAACTGAACACCATTATCGGGTACGCCAGAGAGGAGGCTCTCCGGACCGGAAGTTACGGAATCGGCCCTGACCACCTTTTCCTGGGCATCATCAGGCATGCGGACAATGACGCCTGCAGGACATTGACAGGTCTGGGGGCAGATACTGACTCGATGAAAAAGTTCATTGACAGCCGCATATTCACCAATGAGCAGATTCCTTATTCGGAAATGGAGAACATCACGTTCTCCAGGGCATCGCAGAACATACTGAGCATCACCATACTTGAGTCCACAAAACTCAAGAGCAGGGAGGCCACGCCTCAGCATCTGCTTCTCGCATTGTGCAGGACCACAAGCTGTTACGGCTCAACCTACTTGAGGAATATCGGCATTGACTATGGCCGCATCCTTACCTATATGTCGAAGAACGGGATGCTGGACAGACAGAGCGAGACCAGTGACGACGGCGATGAGGTCAATGATGCTGAGCAGGCCCCGAAGAAGGAGCCTGTAAACGACATCTGTGAATTCGGCATTGACCTGACCAAAGCGGAGGCCGAAGGCAAGCTGGATCCTGTGGTGGGGCGCGACCGTGAGATTTCGAGGCTGATCGAGATTCTCGGCAGGAGGAAGAAGAACAATCCTATGCTCATCGGCGAGCCTGGTGTCGGGAAGTCCGCGATTGTGGAAGGCATTGCCCTGAGGATTGCAGAAGGCTCTATATCAAGCGTTTTGGCGAAGAAGCGGATCATTTCATTGGATATCGCGTCCGTGGTGGCGGGAACCAAATACCGCGGCGATTTCGAGCAGCGTGTGAAGTCCATCATCAAGGCGGCAAGCAGTGATCCGGACATTATCCTGTTCATCGACGAGTTCCATACGATTGTCGGCGCGGGAGGCGGTCAGGGCAGTCTTGATGCGGCCAATATGCTCAAGCCTGCGCTTGCGAGGGGTGAAATCCAATGTATCGGCGCCACGACCATGGACGAGTTCACCAAAATCGTGGAGAAGGACGGGGCGCTCGACAGGCGTTTCCAGAAAATCGTCGTGGAGCCTACTGACCTGAAAGAGTCGGTGTCCATTCTCCAGCATTTGAAGCCGAACTATGAGAAATACCACGGAATCCGCTACACCGATGAGGCGATTGAGGCTTGCGTGAGACTGACCGACAGATATATTCCGGACCAGCAGCTGCCGGACAAGGCTATCGATGCGATGGATGAGGCCGGGTCAATGATAAGGCTGCGCTGCGGTTCAGCGAAGAAGCCCGCCAAGAGAAGCGAAGGAATTGTCAATGAGGAGGATATAGCTACTGTGGTGTCCAAGATGACCGGGATTCCTGTAAATAAGGTGGCTGAATCCGAGGGACACAGGATATTGAAAATGAAGGAACGACTGAAGAGCCGGATCATCGGACAGGATGAGGCTATCGGTACGGTGGTCGGTGCCATCCAGCGTAACCGTGCAGGTCTTAAGGACCCTGACAGGCCTATCGGTTCGTTCCTCTTCTTCGGCCCTACCGGTGTGGGAAAGACGGAGCTTGCCAAGTGCATCGCCGAGTATCTTTTTGATTCTCAAGACAATATGGTAAGAATCGACATGAGTGAATATATGGAGAAGTTCACCGTATCCAGACTGATCGGCGCGCCTCCTGGCTATGTGGGCTATGAGGAAGGCGGACAGCTGAGCGAAAAGGTGCGCAGGAAGCCTTATTGCGTGGTGCTGCTGGATGAAATCGAGAAAGCGCACCCGGACATATTCAATCTGCTGCTGCAGGTGCTCGATGACGGCCGCCTGACAGACAGTGAGGGAAGGACCGTAAGTTTCAAGAATACCATAGTGATAATGACTTCCAATGTCGGCAGCCGTGACATCCAGGAATATGGCAAGGGCGTTGGATTCAGCACGATAGGACGGAATGTTTCCGTAAACAGGCAGCTGGTATTGGAGAAGGCCGTGAAGAAGGCGTTCCCGCCGGAGTTTCTCAACCGCGTGGACGAGAAGATTTTCTTCCGCGAGCTGGAGAAGGAGGACATTTTCAGGATTATCGATATTGAACTGAATGATTTGAAGAAAAGGGCCGAGGAGGCAGGCTACCGGATCAATGTCACTCCTTCTGCCAAGAAGTTCATTGCCGAAGAGGGTTTCGATCCGAATTATGGAGCCCGTCCGCTCAAACGTGCCGTGGTGAAATATATCGAAGACCCTGTTTCCGAATTCATTATCGCGGACAGGGCGCTTGGCGTCAAGAAAAATGGACTGACTGGCATCAGAGTAAGTCTCAATGCGAAAAAAGACGGGACTGCGGCTGAACGCCAGCCTAACAAAAAGTAGAATTATGACAAAACTTGTTATTTTTGATCTGGACGGGACTTTGCTGGACACCGTAGAGGACCTCGGCAATGCCACGAACTTCGCGCTGAAGGAGTGCGGTTTCGCGGAAAGGCCTGTCAATGACTATTATACGCTCTGTGGCAGAGGCATCTACAATCTGTTCAGGGGCGCGGTGCCGCAGGGGCAGGACAATGAGGAGAACATCCGGAAGATGGCTTCATATTTCCTCTCGTACTACGATGCGCACATGTGCGACTACACCAAGCCTTACCCTGGCATTGTCGATATGCTGAAGAAGATTACGGAGGCAGGAGTCATCCCGGCATTGGCCTCGAACAAATATCAGGAGGGCGCGGAGAAGCTTATCCGTCACTTTTTCAGCGAGTTCCGGTTCGTCAAGGTGCTGGGCCAGAGAGAGGGACAGCCGATAAAACCGGACCCGGCAATCGTGCATCAGATAATGGCGGAGGTTCCCGGCATCAGGCTCGACCAGGTGGTGTATGTCGGTGATTCTGATGTGGATATGCAGACCGGGGCCAATGCTGCAGTGCGTACTGTGGGTGTCACTTGGGGTTTCCGCTCGAGAGAGGAACTGGAAAACGGGCATCCGTGGAAAATCGCGTCATCTGCGGAAGAGCTGGCCGATTACATTCTGAAATAAGCCGATTGCATTCTGCAACAAGCGGATTACGTTCTGCAACAACTGGATTGCGTTCTGCAATAACTGGCTCAGCGGATTTTTGGATAACGGGCTTTTTTTGTAAATTAGCAGATTATAGCGCCGCCGAGGGGCGGTCATTGTTCAACTATTAAAACGATAAAGATATGAGAATACCAGAATCAGAACTTATAATCAATGATGACGGTTCAGTGTTTCACATTCACCTGAAACCTGAAGAGCTTGCCGACAAGGTGATTCTTGTGGGCGACCCCGGCCGTGTGGATATGGTCGGTGAATTCCTCGAGGAGAAGGAGTTCAGACACGAGTCCAGAGAGTTTGTTTCCATCACAGGAAAATATCACGGGGAGCGCATCACGGTGCTGTCCACCGGTATCGGAACTGACAATATCGACATTGTCCTGACGGAACTTGACGCATTGGCAAATGTTGATTTCCAGACCCGTGAGGTAAAGCCTGAGCACAGGACGCTTACTCTGCTGCGAATCGGCACGAGCGGCGCCATCCAGCCGGACATTCCTATCGGCTCATTCATATTCTCCGAGATATCAGTCGGTTGCGACGGTCTGCTGAACTGGTACGCCGACAGGGACAAGATCAATATTTCTGAAATGGAGGATGCGTTCAAGGTGCACACACACTGGAACAGCTATCTCGGCTCTCCATATTTCGTGAAGGCCGGCGACAAGCTTATCGAGGCATTCAAAGACTGCACTGTCAGAGGCGTAACTATCTCTGCTCAAGGTTTCTACGGCCCTCAGGGAAGAGTGGTGAGACTGCCATTGGCAATGCCTGACATGCTCGACACTTTCGAGTCGTTCAGATTCGGCGATTACCGCATCACGAACTTCGAGATGGAGAGTTCTGCCGTAGCAGGTCTTGCCGCACATCTTGGTCATCAGGCCGGCACTGTCTGCTGCGCCATCGCCAACAGATACCTCAAGAACAGCAATCCTGACTACAAGCCACAGGTAAGAAAGCTGGTTGAGCTCGCCTTAGGCAAGATGGCCGCCATCAAATAGCCCGCACGCCTGTTGTGCGAGCTGCTTGGAGGTGCGCGTGAACGATCGAGGCATGCTTGACGTGTTAGAGCGTGCTGGACGTGCAGAGCGTGCTGGACGTGTCAGGGCGTGGGAGGCTTCTGGGTGTGCATGGACATGTCTATGGGCGTGCTGGGGCACAGTGAACTTATCGGGGCGCGGGACGGATATCGCAGCATGAAGCTCTTCGGGCAAAACAAGAGCAGGACGACACACGAGGCGCACCCTGTAAAGCATTAAGCATCAACAACATAGCCATTTTCAGAGTTGACAAAACCACAACTCTGAAAATGGCTTAATCGTTGATATTCAGAGAGTTAAGTGGTGCGCGTACTGTGCCAGAATCAGCTGGTTCTTTTGTTTCCATGTTAATCTGTTCTTGACATTCCATGGGCAAATATACGGAACCGCTAAAAACGCGTCAATACGTAACCGCGGAGACGCTTACGGATCAAGGTTCTTCCCGAATCGTCCAACTGCAACAGTTGAAGCAGCCTTCATGGATAACTATGTCATTGGCATCCACCATTTCAATGCGTCCTGCATAATCGGGCATCAGGGATGAAATCTGCCTGAATGCCTGCTCATCCTCATCAATGCCGAATTTAGGAAGAATCAGCACCTGTTCCGTCTGAAGCCAGTTGATGTATGACCAGCTGTGTTTGTGTGGTTTGCGGGTGCTGAAGGACAGTTCTATGACCTTTTTGAAATTTGCCTTCAGTATCCGGCGGAAACGCTTTGCCATGTCAGGATCAAAATCTTTATAGTTCGTCATCAGCACCCGGTCATTGCCAATGTAGCGGCAAATACCGTCTGTGTGTCCGAATTCCTCATTTACATCCCACGGCAAGATAACCAACCTCGCGCCTATTGCATTCTGGATCTGATGTATTGATGAGGCAAGTTCGATTCCCGGATTCTCCTCGAAAAGTTTGCTCGTCATAATCACACGACCGTCAGCCTTGACCACGTTGCCGCCATCGAGGGTAAGCCACCGAAGGGAGTCTTCGCAAGGAAGTCCAGCATTCTCACAAATGGTTTTTCCGTCAGTGATGGACGCCTTATCCTTTGCGCTGTGCTGGAGGTAGTCTGGGTTATAGTTGTAGGCGACAAATCTGTTCGGCCGCACCTGCAGCGGCATATAGTCCCTGCACCAGATGTCATTGGTCCCTTCGAGAAGCGACCACGGAACATCATATTTATCGAGGACTTCTGTCAGTCCCCGGAACGCTATGGGGCAGCGCTCCCTAAGCAGGGCAGAAAAGAACACTCTGTTGCATTGGTTGTCTTGAATCATAATCAGGAAATTATTTCTTTGGGAAACCGCTATAGCCTTTATGGTTCCATAATTTAAACGGAATGGTGAAGCGGAACAATTTATCGTCATCTTTTATTCCGTGACGGGCAAAAGCATTAGACTTAATCTGCTCACGAACAGATGCCTCCTCGATTCTTGTTATATGTTCATTATGGGCGAAAGCATTCAAACCGTCAAATATATGCCAAGAACATTTTCTTGGGCCGTCGATAAATTCTCCATCGACAGTATATGAGACAGACTTCTTGATAGACCGTATGAGAATACCTCCGTAAAATTGTTTGTTGCTTTCAAAAGCAATGTCAACGCCATTTTCATGGAGGAACCATTCGCCGGCACAGGTCTCTCGTTCATAAGCAATTTTTCTGGACTCGGACTCCGTTTTTCGAAGATAAAATTCTATTTCGACGAACCTATAAACATCCTCACCGTTTCTTATTTCAAAGTTCTCAAATAAAGATTCAGCAAGATATTTGAAATAGGTGTCATAGTCAGTAATTTTTGACAAGGATTCAATGCTGAATGCCTTTTCCAACTCGATGATAGTAGTAATCTTTTCCATAATATAATGATGTTGTCTCGTCAGCGAGAGCAAAGATAAGGTTTTAATTATTAAACTGTCAAACTGACTTTCCCCCGCTAATGCTGTGGATGGACACTCCACCTCGAAGTTGGTGATGCGGTAACCGCGGAGACGCTTACCGATTATCGGGCGGAACGGGTGTTGAGTCTCTTGCCGTTTTTGTCCCAAGTATAGATCCAGTTGCCGTTGCGGGAGGTGAATGTATTGCCGGCAACACCAATGACATCTCCTACACTGTTTGCGCTGAGGGTCTGGTACTTTTTCCCTGATTCGTTGTACAGATATACCCATGATCCGTCGCGTTCTACGCGAGAAATCTGGTGAGAGCCAGCCAATATCGCAAGGCTCAGAACCGCAATTGTCAAATACTTCCTCATAGCGTCAGAAAGTTATTATGCATTATTTCCCTGTCAAGTGAAGGAATTTCAGAACTTGTTTTCTCGGAGGATTCAGAATTCCATAGATACGTAAGGTGATGGTCTTGATATCTTCATCGGTCAGATTGTCAATCGTCTGGCAATCTGAGTTGTATCCAAGTTGCTTCATGATATCAAGCATTTTTATGTATTTGGAATAATCCTCATAATCCTCGTTCAAATCATATTCGGAACCCTGAGTTGATTCGATGAGCGATAAGGCGCTTCCCCAATCACTGAAGCAGGATTTCATCGAATTATAGTTCAGGAAGTTGTATCTCGATACGATATAGTCGTGAATCTGCTGCAATTCGCTTTCTTCCAGATTGCCGAATAAGTTTTCCAGCATTGTGTAGTTCAAAGGCTGGTTGCAGGAATACCTATGCTCGATAAGGTCAATGCAATGCTTAAGTTTTTTACGACAGTGCCGCTTCATAATAACATCGGAGAATGGGTTTGGCCTGTCTTTATATGCCAATAGATTCCAGCGATATGTCAATGCGTTTCTGCACAATGATCCGGCTACCGGATTGTTGCAGATATATATGATGCAGCCGCGTAATTTTTTCAATGTGTCCTTCGCTGCCCACCCTGTCGGAGTGGTAAACAGTCTTCCATTGCGACCATACCTCAAATTGTATTGACGAGTAAATTCTTTTTTGAATTCTGCTATTGCCTTCAGTGCATGACTGCAACTCTTCACTTTAACAAGCAGATGGAAATGATTGAACATCAGACAGAATGAGATCACATCCAGGTCATACTTCCTGACAATGCAGCTCAATGATGTCAGAAAAACAAGTTTGTCCTCTGTCCTATAAAAAATACCTTGTCCGTCAATGGCCTTGGAATAGAAATGAATCGGCACACCTGCCGGATAAACAGTCTTTGTCATGTGGTCTTCAATGTTTTAGTTTTCTTCGAATTTACAAAACTGCTCGCCATTGAGCAAATATTTTTTTGGATTTACGGGGCTATTTGTGGATTCGGCGGCGTGGAGCGCCGATGGGTGGTGAGAGTGGAGAGCCGGTGATCAGTGTGATTTGGAGAGTCGGTGAGTGGCGAGCGTGAAGATTGAGCGTTCTGTGTTATGTGGAAGGCTATGTGATTGATTAATGCGATACATTTTTGGCGCACCGCGCAAAGCATTAAGTATCAATAATATAGCCATTTTCAGAGTTGACAAAACAACAACTCTGAAAACGGCTTAACTGTTGATATTCAGCGAGTTACGTGGTGCGCGTGTTGTGCCCTGACTACTTATTGTTCAACATCGTTTTTCAGGACTGGACAAGCAGCAGATTCTCACGGGAGCGTAGTACGTCAATACGCAACCGCGGAGACGTTTACCGGAGCGTAGATCATTTGTACAAATCGCCGAGAGTGCGGAGGGTGTTGTCAACCGGGACTGACGGGTCATCCATGCGGATGTCGGCGCTGCGGCCGGTTTTCTTTATCACTGACTGCTCGAGAAATATGAGCTGCTCAGGGAAAGTGTGATACATCAGGTCCGCGATGTCGTGGGTGTGGTCCTTGTAGCGCACGATGGTGTAAGGATATCCCTTGGCATCCAGCCTCTTGGCTATTTTGGAAGAACCGAAGAGACCGATATTGAACAGTTGGATAGACTTGTAGGTCACAACCCTGTCCTTGGTTCCGTGCAGAAGAAGCTGAGGGGCAGGAGCATCGGCATATTTCACCTTGCCATGTGTGGAATAAATCGCTCCGGAAAATGAAATCACTCCGGCATATTTGAAACCTTCAGGCATTTCGGAGGCAAGAGAGGAATGGTTGCACAATTCGTACTCTGTCTGGAGAGCGATTATCGCACCTGCGGAAGAACCGGAAAGCACCAGGTTGTCGGGACTGACCCCGAACTTGTCAGCATTTTTCACAATGAAGGATGTAGCCGAGAACATATCTTCAACGCCTATCTCGACTGCCCTTCTGACAGCGCCTATCATCTTGACACCCTTGGCATTGACACCCTTCAGGCCGAGACGGTAATCAATGGAAAATACCGGATAGCCATTGTCATTCAGGAGTTTGATCCACTGCTGGTAATGAGGCTTGTCTCTGTGTCCGGCAACGAATCCGCCACCGAAAGCAAAGATGATGGCCGGCTTCTGTTTGCCGTCAATCTCCGTATAACTGCCTTTAGAAGCAGGATAGAAATCCAGGAACAGATCACAGGTATCCCGGCCGGCGAATTTATATGTGGCAGCAGGCGAAGCCAACTCCACTCCGGAAACCGTCCATTTGTTTGACCTTGCGGAAAGAGGCATTGACACTGAAGCAAGCACCAATGCAATAAAGATTATTCTTACAATCGACTTTTTCATATCATATAAATCTAAAAGTTATTCAAATCTATTTTCCACCCCCATTAGAGCCACACAAAGCAGGTTTACCCCTTACTGTCACCGACCAGCCGTTTTATCGCCTTCACGTTGGAGAAGAAATGGACGGCGATAACCCTCGCGACCGTATAGGCCGGAATTGCCACGAGCATTCCGAAGACACCAGCCAAGTTGCCGGCAATAAGGAGCACGATGAAAATCTCCAGAGGACTCGCCTTGATGCTGGTGGAATATATCAGCGGCTGGAAAAGGAAATTGTCCACCAGCTGAGTCACGATGAAGATCGCCAGGAGCAATGCTATGAACGCCCAGAAATGCACCTCCACACCGACAGCGCTGAATTTCAGCACCGTGGCAAGTATCGTTCCGAGCACAGTGCCTACGAGCGGTCCCACATAAGGAATTATGTTCATGATGCCGGTGATGAATGCGATACTGACTGCGGCATTGAAGCCGATACGGGCAAATGCCCAGAGGCCCAGGAAGTTAAGCAGAGCTACGCCGAGCACCTCTATCAGCAGCCCGACGAAATATCTCGACAGAAGATGTTCGATATCACCGATGGCGTCTATCACTTTGGACTCGATGCTGTCAGGCACCATTGATCCGACAATTTTTCTGAACAACATAGGATCTTTAGTAAAAAAGAATGAAATGAACACGATAGAGAAAATGGCCACGCCGACGGATACGAATACGGAGGCCACCGATTCTATCAGGCCCGGGATGGAGTTCAGGTCAAACACGCTGCTGATGAACTTTCCGATGGAATTCTCCACTCTGAAATCCGGTCCCAACTGAGGGAGATGCGATATCAGCCAGGCATTTGTCCCATCGACGAACGAAGTGAACGCCGCCACCGGCAACGAATAGTCCGAAGCAGAAAGGTTCACCGTGATTTTCTGCACAATGCTGACCACGATAGGGATGACCTGGACAAAAATGAACAGGAACACCAGCATAATCAGACACAGAGACAGGACCGCCGCGAGCCATTGCGGAAGCTGCCTGCCTTTGATCCTGATGCCGCTCAGAAACTTCATGACCGGTTTAGACAGCAGAGAAAGCACTGCAGCAAGCACGATATAGAGCAATACGCTCCTGAAATACCAGCAGGCCGCAAGCGCCAATGCCGCGCCCGCACTATAAATAATGTATCGGGACAATCTGTCCACTCCCCTTTCATTTTCCATAGCCCAAAGTTAGTTTTTTAATTGTGATTTTCCTATCTTCGCAGTCCGCTATCGCAGCGGCTGAATTCAGAATGAAAGTTCAATAAAACAAACTACCAAGATTATGTGGCAGAGAATACAAACATTATACCTTGCTGTATCAACTATATTGATGGCCTTTATGTTGTTCAGTGTCAAGGCTGTAACCGTCGCAGGCGACGGCACGGTGATGGAAACGTACAAATATCTTACATACATTCCGTATGCGGTACTCATCATCATCATCCTGCTGCTTGACGTGTTGGCTCTGACGACATACAAGATCAGAGTGTTCCAATACAGGACCACCGTTCTCGTGGCATTGATAACACTCGGACTTCAGATCTGGCTCGGCATAGAATTCTTCGTGAACATGAGTTCAGGCGATGAGAGCGCGAGAATGATATACAAGCTGAATGTGGTATTCCCTATCGTATGCGTCATCTTGGATGTGCTCGCCGCACGTGGAATACTTGCGGACCAGCTGCTTGTGGAAAGCACATACAGACTCAGGACAGACAAGAAAAACAGGAAGAAGCGCTCTTGACGCCTCTTTCTTCATAACCTACGATTGGGATTCATCTGATTCCTGGACTTTCATATGGCCCAGGACATTGCCGAGATACGTTTTCGTGATGTTCAGCGGCGGAATCATATCATTGTCCAGATCGAGTTCATAGCCGTCCTTCTCTTTACGGAGGACCTTGACCTTGTCCATATTGACAATATACTTCCTGTGGCAACGCACGAGAGTGCTGCCCTTGAAACTTTCCTCGACCGTCTTCAAGCGGCATCTGAGCATGTATTTCTTCATTTCGCCCTTGCTGTCGGTGTACCATACCACGATGTAATTGTCATCCGACTCTATATAGTAGAGGTTGGAAAGCCGGAGCGACAGCTTCAGGACTCCGCTGTTGTCGAACAATGTGATTTTCTGCTCGTCTTTCGGAAGAATCGGCTCATCGGACACCACATTGGCATAGTTCATAAGCCTGATAGTATTGTTCTTGTCAATGATGGCGAAATACATTCCCGCTATAATATAAGGTATGATCAATGACACGAAACAGTACAGGAATGCGTTCAGGAATATGTCCACGAATGACGTATCTGCCAGTTCAATGATGCCGAGGTCATCTCCCTTTACGGAAAAAAGCGCATACAGCAGACATATCACCACGACTTCTGCCAAATTCCAGAGTACATACTCCAGATAATTCATATCCTGCATCCTTGTCGCATACATCAGGCGCTTGCTGAAAATTATGACGAAGAGACCGATTACAAAAAAAGCGGCTGTGAACAGGAAAGCCTGCGAGGCACCCAGTTCAAACCACACATTATGCGAAAAAGGAATACTCACCAGCATAAAGACCAGTGAGAAAAAGGCCGTGAATGTGACGGTAGCTATCAGCTGATATTTCTGCCTGAAATAAGCGGGCAATCTATATTTGTCTGACATACTTCATTTTCTATTGCGTCTTGTAAAGGTACAAAATTCCTCAGATTTCTCCAAAGTCCGGCATTTTCAACAAAATTCAGCATGGATTTCACCACTTATTTTGGAATCTCGCCAAAATCCTGCTGCATAGCAGGGAGTTCACCACATTCATTTCAGCATTGGGATAATAAGGAATATCTTTGCACCGGTATAAAATTAGCGAATCTGAAATATTATAGACAGTATGAAACTTATCGGAACAGGAAGCGCACTTCCGAAAAAGAAAGTGACCAATGCGATGTTGTCGGAGTTCCTCGACACAAGTGATGAGTGGATAATTCCGCGTACCGGCATCAGAAGCAGGCACGTGATCAGTGATGAGAACCTGGAGGACCTCGGAGCCGAGGCGGCATCCAAAGCTCTCGAAATGGCCGGCCTCAAACCGGAGGATATAGATTATTTCATCTGCTCCAATGTCGTGAACGAGTATATGACACCGGGGCTCAGCTGCATCATTTCCGAGAAAATCGGATTGACCTGCCCCTGCATTGACATAAATTGCGCGTGTCCCGGATTCATCTATGCGATGGACATTGCCGAATGCAGGTTTGAAGCCGGAAAGGCGGAGAACGTGCTCATCGTCTGCGCAGAAGAGCCGACCAGGATGACGGACTGGAAAGACAGGGCGACCTGCGTACTGTTCGGCGACGGTGCCGGAGCTGCCGTATTCACCAAAGGAGACAATCTCAAGGGCATCAGACTGCATTCCCAGCCTGCTCCTGACAAGATTTGGGAAAAGCGGGTTCTCGAACCGACACCATATGTCACCAAGGAAGAAACCTGCGCCCCTCTGCAGATGAAGGGCAAGGAAGTGTTCAAGTTTGCGGTCAATGCCTCCACGACAGAAGTGGAAGCGCTGCTGTCCGAACTTGGAATGAGCAAGAGCCAGGTGAACTACTATATGGTGCACCAGGCCAACCAGAGGATTATCGACGCCATCAAGAAATATCTGGAAGAGCCGGATGAGAAATTCCCGGTAAACATTTCGGACCACGGAAACTCTTCTTCCGCGTCCTGCGCCATACTTTTGGACGAATGCAACCGCCGCGGAATGTTCCAAAAGGGAGATATTCTGGTCTTCAGCGCGTTTGGTGCAGGCCTGCTATCCGGGGTTGCGGTACTTGAATGGTAAAAATTGCTATATTTGCAGGATAGAACATTATAATTTTCAAGAATATGATCAAAAGTCCTATTTGTGATATTCTCGGAATAAAATATCCATTATTCCAGGGAGGCATGGCATGGATTGCCGATGCAAATCTCGCCGCTGCAGTTTCAAATGCAGGTGGACTCGGTCTCATCTCTTCCATAAATTTCGGAACTGAGGCTGTCAGAGCAGAGATCAGAAAATGCAGAACATTGACAGACAAACCATTCGGAGTAAACATCATGCTTGCGGCACCGAACGCTGCGGAAGTGGCCGATATGGTGATTGAAGAAGGTGTGAAAATCCTTACTACCGGTGCAGGCTCACCTGCCACATATATGGAAAAATGGAAGGCTGCAGGAATCAAGGTCATTCCTGTAGTGGCTTCTGTCGCCTATGCATTGAAGATGCAGGAACTCGGCGCTACGGCCGTCGTGGCTGAAGGTGCTGAATCAGGCGGCCACGTAGGTGACAACCACACGATGGCCCTTGTACCTCAAGTCATTGACGCACTTGACATTCCGGTACTTGCGGCTGGCGGAATTTTCGACGGACGCGGTGCGGCTGCGGCATTTATGCTCGGGGCTGTGGGCGTGCAGGTCGGAACCCGTTTCCTCATCGCTGACGAGTGCCTCATCCATGAAAACTACAAGGAGAAGCTTCTGAAGGCTTCCGACGTGAGCACAATGGTTACAGGAAAGTCAATGGGTGATGCTGTGCGCTGCCTCAAGACTCCGTTCTCCAAGAAGTTCTTCAAGATGGAGTACGACCCTGCAGTTCCGAAGGAGGAAGTTCTCGATTTCGGCAAGGGAGCAATGCGCAAGGCAGTATTTGACGGAGACAATATGGGCAGCTACCTCGCCGGGGAAGTTGCCGGAATGATTCATAAAAAAGAAAGCGCCAAGGATATCGTGGAAGATATTATGGGCGGAGCTGAGAAGCTTCTGAAAAACGCCCCGTCGCTTGTAAAATAAAACAACAGATATGACAAAAAGAGTAGTAATAACAGGTATGGGCGTCGTTTCCCCGATCGGAAATGATGTAAACACATTCTGGAACAACCTTGTGAACGGAGTATGCGGAATCGACTACATAGAAGAATTCCCGACTGAAAATCTTCCGGTGAAAATCGCCGGCAAGATCAAGAATTTCCATCCGGAAGAATACGGTATGGACAAGCCGTTCATCAGAAAACAGGACCTCTTCACACAGTTCGGCGTGGCAGCAGCTTATCAGGCAATGCAGCAGGCAGGTCTGGTGACAGAAGGCGAAGGCAAGAACATTGATCCGTTCAGACTCGGAGTCTATGTAGGCTCAGGTATCGGCGGATTCGAAATCCAGTACAGAGAGACTGCAAAGATGATAGACGACCCGTCAGGACAGTGGGTTTCCCCGCTCTTCATCCCGACGATGATTTCCAACATTGCAGCAGGCCACATTGCGACAAAACATCACGCAGAAGGCCCTTGTATCGACGTAGTTACGGCTTGCGCCACTTCTACGAACAATATCGGTGAGGCATTCAGGGCTATCCGCCACGGTTATGCTGACGCCATCATAGCAGGAGGCTGTGAGAATGCGACAATTCCTCTCGGAATCGCCGGTTTTGCCAATGCAAAGGCACTTTCCCGTGCTGAAGATCCTAAATACGCATCTCTTCCGTTCAACGGCAACCGTGGAGGTTTCGTAATGGGTGACGGTGCAGGAATCCTGGTTCTTGAGGAACTCGAGCACGCCAAGAAGCGCGGCGCCCACATCATCGCTGAGATGGTCGGCTACGGCAACACTTGCGACGCTTACCACCCTACCGCACCGAGACCGGACGGAACCACTCAGGCAAAATGTATCGAACTCGCATTGGAGGAAGCCGGCTTCGACAAGGAGAAGGACAATATGTACATCAATGCCCATGGCACCGGAACCAAACTGAACGATGTGGCTGAGACCAAGGCATACAAAGTAGCGCTCGGCGACTATGCATACAAGGCTCACATCAGCTCCATCAAGTCAATGACGGGACACATGTTCGGAGCAGCCGGAGCTGCAGAGGCCATCACTACCGTCCTGGCTCTGATCAATGGCATTGTACCTCCTACCATCAATCTCGATACTCCTGACCCTGAGTGCGATCTTGACTACACGCCGAACACGGCTGTCAAGACTGACCTCACCATCGGCATCTCCGACTCTTTCGGTTTCGGCGGACACGATGCATGTGTGGCATTCAGAAAGTACGAGGACTAAAAACAGACGACTAAAAACCTAAATTTATAATGAACAAGGAAGATATTAAAAAGTTCCTGCCCCACAGGGAGCCGATGCTCCTCATAGATGAGGCCGTAGTGGACGAAAACAATATTGCCCATTGCAAATACACCATCAAGGAAGACGAGTTCTTCACAAGAGGACATTTTCCTGGCAATCCGATTGTCCCTGGTGTAATTCAATGCGAGATCATGGCTCAGAGCTGCGCCATACTGGTAAAGGACGATATTCCTGGTCATCTTACTCTGTATGCCGGACTTGACAAGGTCCGCTTCAAGAACCCTGTAAAGCCAGGTGACGTATGCGAAATCACGGCGAGGCTGATAGAGAAGAGAGGTTCTCTGTATTTCTGCAGTGCCAAACTTGAAGTCGGAGGCAAGCTCTGCTGCAAGGGTGAACTCACTTTCGCGCTGATACCGAAGGAATAATCAGATATCATAACTTATGGAAGTCTCACAATCCGGGTTTTCGGGTTGTGAGATTTTTTATTTTATTGATAGTGAAAGCAAAAAAAATCATATATTTGTAATCAGTTAAAACGATACAGGACGACATATACACCAATAACACTGAAATGACATTCTGATCAACACACTAATCCAATAACAATATGAGCCTATTATCCAGACTATTGCTGACGATTGCGACTCTGACTTCATGCGTGACGATATCGTTCGCGCAAGGACAGGCCCCAATCGGCAAGGACTTGACTGTGACAGTTAAGGTCACGGACAAGACGGGCGCTATGCCGGGAGCAAGCGTACTCGTAAAAGGGACTACAAACGGACAGATTACCGGCCCGGACGGTACTGCCACACTCTCCAATGTACCTGCAGACGCGACACTGGTCGTATCTTTCGTAGGGTATCAGGACGTTGAACTCCACGTAAACGGAAAGACGTCACTCAATGCGTTGCTCAAAGACGACTCACTCGCATTGAACGAAATCGTGGTCGTGGGTTACGGCACACAGAAAAAGGCCAACCTCACGGGAGCCGTGGATCAGGTCGGATCTGAGACATTCGAGGGCAGGGCCAATGCCAACATCACCCAAATGCTTCAGGGACAGGTGCCTAACCTCAACCTCAAGTTCACCGACGGAAGACCTAACAGTTCACCATCCTACAACATCCGAGGTACCACATCCATCGGCCAGGGCGGAAGCGCACTCGTACTTATCGACGGCGTGGAGGGCGACCCGAGCCTTCTCAACCCTAACGACATCGAGTCGGTCTCTGTCCTGAAAGACGCGGCCTCATCATCCATCTACGGTTCGCGCGCACCTTACGGAGTGGTACTCATCACCACCAAGAGCGCTACCAAAGGCAAGCCGACGATCTCCTACCAGGCTAACTTCACGGTGGAGCAGCCAACCTCGATACCTGATTACGTATCAGACGGTTACACTTGGGCAGACCATTTCTACAAGTCGTATTACAACTACAACTTCTCCAATCCATCAGGAATCAACAAGACCATGGAGTTCTCCACCGCCTGGCTCGCAGAATACAAGAAGAGAGCAGAGGCCGAGAACTACGAAGTCCTGGTCAGCGACGGAAGCATCGGAACCGCTGGACGATGGCTGTACTACCCTAAGGGAACGGACTATATAGGAATGATCTACAAAGACCACCTGTTCAGCCAGACCCATAATCTGTCAGTCTCAGGTTCTGACGACAAGTTCGACTACTATGTTTCAGGAAGATATTATGACAACAACGGTATCTTCGACTCACAGACTAACCCGGAAACCTACAAGATCCTGAACAGCCGCATGAAGATGGGATACAAGATCACGCCATGGCTGAAGATTTCCAACAACACCGACGTCTCATGGACCAAATACATCATGCCTCAGACCTACTCTGAAGGCAACGGAAACATCTGGAGAAACATCGCGGACGAAGGCCACCCTTGTTCGCCGATCTGGAACCCAGACGGCACCATGACCCACTCCGCAGTATATTCTGTCGGCGATTTCCTCTACGGACACAGCAACAGGACCTACCTCAAGAGACAACTCAAGACCACGTTCTCCGCACAAGCCAAATTCTTCGAGGACAAGCTTCGTGTCAATGCAGATTTCACCTACCGCAACCACGATTTCAATACCACGGTAAAGAAAGTGAAAAGCGAATTCTCCAGATATGAAGGACAGGTGGAGACCATTTCCGGAACACAATCCTACATGAGCGAGACCCTCAGGAACTACGGCTATCTCTCCACCAATGAGTTCGTGGAATATGAGGACACCTTCGCCGGGAAACATTATTTCAAGGCATTGGTCGGCTACAACTACGAACAGCAGTACTACAAACAGACCTACGCATACAATGACGACCTCCTGACACCCGACGTGGACAACATAAATCTCGCGATGGGCATCGATAACAAGAGCGTCACAGGTGACTGGTACAAATGGCGCACAGCAGGAGCTTTCGCCCGACTGAACTACTCTTTTGACGACAGGTATCTCATCGAATTGAACGGACGTTACGACGGAAGTTCCAAATTCCCTAAGAGACAGCGTTGGGCATTCTTCCCGTCAGTATCTGTCGGCTGGAGAATCACAGAGGAGCCTTGGTTCAAGGTCAGCAAGAACGCTGTCACGAACCTGAAAGTCAGAGCATCATACGGATCGCTCGGAAACAGCAACGTGGGCAACTACGCTTATGACGAGACCTTCTCCTTCAGCAACGGACGTATCATCAACGGAAGCAAGGTACGTTACACAAGCGCACCTTCACCTATCCCTGAGTCATTGACCTGGGAAACCGCACAGACTCTGGACGTCGGTCTGGACATGAGTTTCCTCAGCGGACGGCTCTCTTTCAACGGGGACTGGTACAGCCGAAAGACATTGGACATGTACACGGTCGGACCTACTCTGCCGGACGTGTTCGGTGCAAGTTCTCCTAAGGGCAACTTCGCGGAGATGTCCACAAACGGTTACGAGTTCATCATCAAATGGAATGACAGTTTCAACCTTGCAGGCAAGCCGTTCAACTACTCAGTCAGGGCATCGCTTGCAGACTATGTTTCTACCATTGACAAGTTCAACAATGCCACCAGGTCGCTTTCGACTTCTTCACTCAACACCAATTATTATGAAGGAATGCGCATAGGTGAAATCTGGGGCTTCGTTTCCAACGGGCTCTGGCAGAACCAGGCAGAAATCGATGTTGCAGAAGCCAAGGCACGTGAGGCTGGACAGAAGTACTACAATCCGCTCATGCAGACATCCAAGACCTACAAGCTCTATCCTGGCGACATCAAGTTTGAAGACCTCAACGGCAACGGCTACATTGACAGAGGACAGAACACGGTAGATGATCCGGGTGACCGCAAGATCATCGGTAATGCAGAGCCGAGATACATCTACAGCTTCGGTTTCGATTTCGAATGGAACGGCATCACGCTCAGCGCATTCTTCCAGGGCGTGGGCAAGCAGGACTGGTACCCTTCAAACGAGTCCTCGACCCTTTGGGGACAGTACAACCGTCCTTACGGCCAGATGCCTAAGTGGCATGTAGGAAACTACTGGACAGAAGACAACCCTGATGCATATCTCCCGAGATACACCGGCTACTACGCTCCTTTCTACAAGGGAACCAACAATGCCAACACAAGGTATCTGATGGATGTTTCCTATATCAGACTCAAGAATGTCCAGGTCGGATATACACTTCCGGAAAAATGGACAAAGGCCATCAAGATGAAGAAGATAAGCGTATTCTTCTCAGGAGAGAACCTCTGGACATGGTCACCGATGTACAGACACACGAGGGACATTGACGTTACCGCCAACATTTACGGAACCGACTCTGTTCTGGACAGCACCGGAGACGGATACAACTATCCGACAATGCGTTCCTACAGTTTCGGTATCAATCTTACATTTTAATCAGGCAAGATTATGAAAAACAATATTATAGCGCTGATTCTTTCCGCCTCAGTCCTTGTCGTTTCCTGCGACTTGGCTGAACAGCCGAAAGCCAAAGCCGGCAGAGACATGATTTTCGGTTCGGAAACCGGTCTTCTGACCTATACCAACGGGTTCTACGAATACCTTCCGGACTATGACAATGCCCACAAGCAGAACATCACTATGGACAATGCGGCCAAAAATGCCACAGGCACATATGAAGTGGGCGCATACACTACCAACACATCCACATCATGGAGCTGGAGCAGCATCCGTAATGTGAACTATTTCCTCAAATACAACACTTCATCCAATGTGAGCGAGCCGATCCGCAACAACTACAGCGGTATCGCCAGACTCTTCAGAGCCTACCTGTATTTCAACAAGCTCGTGCAGTACGGAGAAGTTCCGTGGATTGACATTCCACTGGAGCCGGACAGCCCTGAACTCTACAAGACCCAGGACAGCCGCGACGTGATTATCAGCAAGATGGTTGAGGATCTCGACTTCGCAGCGCAGAACATCACCGAGGACAAGATAACGCCTAACTCCAACAGAGTGAACAGGTGGACTGCATTGTTCTTCAAATCAAGGGTCTGCCTTTTCGAAGCTTCTTTCAGAAAGTATCACGCCACTGGAAGCAAGTACGGAAAGGATTACCTGAAGGACTGCAAGATCACTGCGGAAGAACTTTACCGCCAGGCCGCCGACGCCGCTCAGGAAATCATTGAAAAAGGCCCTTACAGACTATACACGGGAACTCCTTATGCGAATGGACGCGGCTCCTATCGCGAGCTTTTCATCAGTGACAATGCCGTTTCTCAGGAAGTTATGCTCTCCCTCGCGCTCGATCCTGTTCTTCAGCTCGGTGAGGCCAACTGGTATTACAATTCGTCCACATACGGCCCGCATCTGTGCATGACCCACGCATTTGCGAAGACCTATCTGAATCTGGACGGCACTCCGTACAATGACAAGAAGGGCGACACCTACAAGACATTTGCAGAGGAGACCTCAGGAAGAGACTATCGCCTGAACCAGACAATCAGGGGTGCAGACTACACCTGCAAGGACAAGGAAGGCGTATTCGTTCCGACTCCGGCCAATATGACAGGCCATTCGCTTACCGGCTATCAGTTCACCAAGTATGTAATGGACGACATCTCGTTCGACGGCGGCAGGACCAACTACAATGATGTCCCTATTGCACGTTATGCGGAAGTGCTTCTGAACTACGCCGAGGCCAAAGCCGAACTCGGGACATTGACAGATGCCGACTGGGAGAAGACCATCGGCGCACTGCGCAGCAGAGCAGGCATCACAGGCGGGCTGGACAAGAAACCGACCACGGCTGACCCATATATGATGTCCATCTACACCGGCGTGACCGATCCGGTTATACTTGAAGTCAGACGCGAACGCGAAATCGAATTGATACTCGAAGGGCTCAGGCTCAATGACCTGAAACGCTGGGCTTGCGGAAAGCTCTGGGAGACAGCGGCCTGGGACGGCATCTACATTCCTGCGCTCAACACGCCTCTCGACCTCAACGGAGACGGTACCAATGATGTCTTCGTGACTGAGGACAGCAAGTACAGCGGGCCTTACAAGAGCATTGCCATGTACACGGGCGCCAATCTGAAGGTGGTCAAACTCGCTGATGACACCAAGGGCGGATACCGTCTCAATTATGAGATAAGCCGTGTCTGGAACGACAATATGTACATTTATCCGATTCCGGAAATCGTCATTCAGAAGAATCCTAATCTGAAGCAGAATCCGGGATGGGACAAATAAAGGAGCAGAGCAATGAAAACAATGAACAAGATATTGACGGCAGCTGCGGCATTGTCAATGCTGGCGGGCTGTCAGAAGAATGAAGTCAAGATACACGCTGACTTCACTACGGACAAGGACGTGTATGAGCTCTATGAGGACATCAGGCTCACCAATACGTCTTATGCCGAGAACGCATACGTGATGGCGAGCAAATGGGAGTGGGACGGCAATAAGGTATGGGGACACCAGCCTCAGGAGCCCATTTCTTTCGACAAGACGGGCGAATATGAAATCAGGCTGACCGTGGTGGCGGACGTGGACAACATTTCCGACGTCAAGGTAAAAAAGGTGAAAGTCCAGGATACGAACAAGGCTCCGGTCGCTGATTTCAGCTGGAGTCCGGAAAGCGGAATCCGTGCCGGAGATGCCGTACAGTTCACCGACAAGTCCTCCGACCATGACGGCTCGATCGTAGCCTGGGAATGGAAATTCGGAGCCACTCCTGTCAATGAACAGAACCCGAAATTCACTTTCGTGGAGTTCGGTGACATAGAGGTGAGCCTCACGGTTACTGACAACATGAAGAAGAAGACCACCAAGAGCGTGATGATTCACGTGGACAAGAGCGCCTACAGTCTTGAATTGCTGTGGGCCAAGCCTTACGAGAGTGACCCTGAGGCATATATCAAGTTCTCGTCTCCGGCTGTGAGCCCGGACGGAAACACTGTCTATGCATTCTCATCAGGATATCATCTCGCAGCATTCAGCAAGGACGGCGCCTCGCTCTGGACATTCGACGCCACCGCGCACAACCCGAGTCCGTACTGCAAGGACGGCACCAAGAACGGTAATTCCTGCACGCCTTCAGTGGATTCCAAGGGCAACATCTATATCGCATTGGCATATAACGAAAGGGACGCGAAGGTCGTAGGCACTTACAGTTCAGGCGTTTACTCTATCGCACCGAACGGCAAACAGAACTGGTATTTCGACTACGGAAATGCGCGGTACATCGCAGTCATTCCGGTTATTTTCGAGGACCTCGGACAGGTCATCCTGACCACCAAGGCAAATCCGACAAAGACCGATTATCCGGCCATCTGGGAAGCTTACGGAGGCCAGGACAACGGACATGCCCTCAATATCGCTGACGGCTCGTTTGCGGAAAGCCTGCAGGTAAAGCAGGGCAACTATGGCGGCTCTGTCGGCTTCAAGAACGGTACTTTCATCACCCACTGCAACGACAAGTACGGTTCGAGAATCTATTTCCGCGAGGGCAGCAAATGGAAGTATTACGGCAATGCCAACAACCAGCACAACAAGGCTCTCGGATATTACAACAGCAAGACTCTGGAGACCGGCGACTCCGGCCAGATGGCCACGTCAGCTGACGGAAAGGTATATATACTCTATACCAACAGGACCAACAGAGTGAGCTCAAGCAGCGTCCTGTACTGCTATGACACCAACAAGTATGTAAAGGACGACACCACCCCATTCAAGCCTGACTGGGTTACTCCAATCAACGGTAAACTTGCCAGATACAATGCCCAGGGTGTCGTCTGCGGTGCGGATGGAACAATTTATGTAACTACAGGTGTCAATGGTAATGACAAGGCAAGGGTTACTGCCGTAAGTCCTGACGGTCAGTTGAAGTGGGAATCTTTTGCTGACGGCGATATCGCAGGTTCTGCGGCTGTTGACAATGAGAATTACGTCTATTACAATGACTACGTTCTCGGCAAACTCGTGAAACTCTCGCCTGCAGATGGCAATAAAGTGGCTGAAATCCAGCTCGCTACAGATATGAGGTCATCCCCTACCATCAGCATTGACGGAACCATCTACTGTACCGGCATGAAAGACGGGAAACCGACATTGTTCGCTGTCAAGGGCTCGGCGACGAGTCATGCTGCCGGCTGGTCGCAGCTCGGCGGAAATCCGTCAAAGACTTGTGTGTTATACTAATATATTATTGTCCAACAATTTATGAAATACAGAATTTCATTGATCGCTCTTTCAGCCTTGCTTGCTTTTTCAGCCTGCAAGGCTGAGCCTGAGCGGCATTATGTCAAAAATGACAAAGACCAGGAGGAAGAAGTAATTCCTGAAGGGAACGGAAAGACCTTGCTTGCAGGCTCTTTCAATATCAGATACTTCAATACTACGGATACCTATCCGTGGTCTGTGAGGAAGGATGCCGTGTTCAAGTTCATTGAAACCACCAGTCCGGACTTTCTCGGTCTGCAGGAGGTCAAAGCCACTCAGTCTCAGGATTTTGCATACAAACTATCTGGCACTTACGGATATTATGACATTGACCGTGATACCGGAAAGGGCATCAGCAGCGGCTCAGGCGAAGGTATCGGAATCCTTTACAAGAAAGGCCGCTTCGAGCTGAAGGACAAGGGTTTTTTCTGGCTTGCAGATACGCCGGACAAGCTTCCTGAAAAGAATGAAGACGGCACATATTCTTCATGGAACAGTGCAAAACGCAGGGTCGTGGTATGGACGAAAGTTGCGGACAAGCTTCATAACAATCAGATTGTCTGGTTCTTCGCCACTCATTTCGACCACATCAGCGTGGAAGCCAGGACGAAGTCAAGTGCATTGACAATTTCAAAGATCAAGGAGCTTACGGGGATTGCAGATCTGTCGAAGAGTTCCGTTCCTATTTTCCTCGTTGCGGATTTCAACTGTACGCTGAATTCTACTGAACTTGCGCCGGTCAGAGCTGCGATGGGAGATGCCAGGACATTGGCGAAGAAGACTGAAAGCGGAAGGACTTTCAATGGTTTCGGCGAGACGAAACAGTCAGTGATTGACCACATCTTCTTCGTGGGCAATGTCAATGCCGACAGATATCACATTGCCACAGAGGATTATGGCGTGAAGTACATTTCCGACCACTACCCTATCACCTTACTTTGCTCTTACAAATAAGTACTGAGTATTATATACCTGAAGCAGGCTTATAACGGCGGGCGCATCGCGTAACTCACTAAATATCAACGATTAAGCCATTTTCAGAGTTGGGATTTTGGTAACTCTGAAAATGGCTATACTATTGATACTTAATGCTTTACGGGGTGCGCAACTATTCGTGTGTGGCGAAACGCTGTTCGGCCAGTTTCTCGTACTTGGTGCCCGGACGGCCGTAGTTGGCGTAGGGATAGATGGAGATACCGCCACGTGGGGTGAAGAGGCCGGTAACCTCGATGTATTTGGGATCCAGCAGTTTGATGAGGTCCTTCATGATGATGTTTACGCAGTCCTCGTGGAAGTCTCCGTGGTTTCTGAAGCTGAAAAGATAGAGCTTGAGGCTCTTGCTCTCGACCATCTTGACGTCAGGGATATAGCTGATGCGGAGCTCCGCGAAGTCCGGCTGTCCTGTAATCGGACATAGGGTGGTGAACTCCGGGCAGTTGAAACGCACCCAGTAGTCATTGCCCTGGTGCTTGTTTTCGAATGTCTCCAGTACCTCCGGTGCGTAGTCCATTCTGTATTCGGTCTTGCGGCCAAGGGACTTGAGACATTCTTGTTCTCTTTCGTTATTGTTCATAATATCAGATGTCTGCAATCTTAAACGGATTGTATGAAATGTTTTCGTCGAATGTGTCGATTCCTTCGTAGCGCTTGAGGGCTTTGACTACCTGCACGGTCACAGGAAGTATGACTATCTCGTAACATACTTTGAATGAGACCTGCGCCAGCATCATTGCTGCCAATGACTTGATGTCTGCACCCCAGAAGACTATCGGCATGAAGATCAATGAATCAAGGCCTTCACCTGCTATGGAGGAGAGTATTGCCCTGACTGAGAAGCCTTTGCCTTTGGATGCTATCTTCATCTTGCTCATCACGAATGCATTCATCGTGGAGCCGGCGAGGAAGGCGAGCAATGAGGCGAAAGCAACTCGCGGGGCCATGCTGAAGACGTAATTGAAATGCTCTCCGCCGTCCCAGAAGGAAGCGGCAGGCAGCCATGCGACGATCTGGCCGACCAATGCGACGAAGAAATTCATGGCAAAGGCTGTCCAGATTACGAGTCTGGCCTTACGATAGCCCCAGACTTCTGCAAAGCAGTCGTTGAGGATGTAAGAAATTGGGAAAATGATGACTGCGCCCGGCAGTGTGATGCTACCGATAGCGAATACTTTGGTAGCGAAGAGGTTGGATGCGATGAGGCATACTGAAAAGAGTATGGCCATCAGCATGAACACTACTGATACTTTTTTGTTCATTATTCTTGTTTTTTAAGTGGTTTCCTAGAGTACACTATATATATATTTTATTGGGACTCTGTCCCAAACCCTGACACTCCGTGCGGCCTTTGCGTCCTCCACGTATTTGCTCTCGCAAATACCCGGACCCGGCCGGTCGTCTGATGACGACTTGTTAATCCTTTTTAATCCCCCCAACCCCCATATTTTATTGGGACTCTGTCCCAAACCCTGACACTCCGTGCGGCCTTTGCGTCCTCTACGTATTTGCTCTCGCAAATACCCGGACCCGGCCGGTCGTCTGATGACGACTTGTTAATCCTTTTTAATCCCCCCACCCCCCTTTTCAAGGGGGCGGTCAGGGCCTTCGGGCTTTCCATCGCCGCAGGACTTCCCTGCCCGCCAGCTCCGGCCCGGCATCTGATGACCTGTCTCAATCCCCCTATCCCCCTTTTCAAGGGGGCACATCAGGGCCTGCGGGCTTTCCATCGCCGCAGGGCTTCCCTGCCCGCCAGCTCCGGCCCGGCATCTGATGATGCCTTGTTAATCGTCGTTATTCGTCGTCGCCGGCGGCTTTGAGGCGTTCGGCGTTCTCGGCTATCTGGAGCTGGTCGATACATTCCTGGATATCACCGTCCATGAAGGCCGGGAGATTGTACATTGACCAGTTGATACGGTGGTCGGTGACGCGGGACTGCGGATAATTGTACGTTCTGATCTTGGCGGAACGGTCGCCCGTCGATACCATCGTCTTACGCTTGGCTGCGATACCGTCCAGATATTTCTGGTGCTCCATATTGTACAGACGGGTACGGAGCTCTTCCAATGCCCTGTCGAAGTTCTTGAGCTGCGAACGCTCCTCCTGACATTGAACCACGATTCCTGACGGGATATGTGTCAGTCGGACAGCAGAATACGTCGTGTTCACACCCTGTCCGCCAGGACCTGAAGAACAGTAGGTATCCTTGCGGATATCATTCATATCCAGATCAATGTCGAACTCATCCGCTTCCGGGAAGACAGCCACTGATGCGGCAGAAGTCTGGATACGTCCCTGAGTCTCCGTCTGAGGCACTCTCTGCACACGATGCACACCGGACTCATATTTCATTGTCCCGTAAACACCGTCAGCGCACGAAAGCTTGAACACAATCTGCTTGAAACCGCCTGAAGTGCCCGGAGCCTGGTCCGAAACCTCGAGCTTCCAGCCCTTGCGCTCAGCAAACTTCGAATACATCCTGAACAAGTCACCTGCGAATATGGCAGCCTCATCTCCACCTGTACCGCCACGGATTTCGACCATCGCATTCTTGCTGTCATCAGGATCCGAAGGTATGAGAAGCAGCTTGATGTTCTGTTCCATGTCAGGAAGCTTCGGCTCAATCTCGGCAATTTCCTCTCTTGCCATCTCCTTGAGATCGTCATCCTTCTCATTGGCCATGATATCCTTGGCGGAAGCGAGTTCATCCACCATTCTCTTGTATTCCTGTCCGGCCTTGATGATAGGCTCCAGTTCCTTGTAATCCTTGTTCAGCTGAACATATTTCTTCATGTCCGACATCACAGCCGGGTCCGAAAGCTGTTCCTGAAGAGAAATGAATTTGTCCTGAAGGCTCAGGACCTTTTCCAGCAATGTATTCTTCTCTGCCATATATTGTTGTTGTCTTCTATTTCGTATTAAACCATCAACCGTTTGGTTTACAGCGCTTTGACATAGCAACGTCTGCGCATGTAGAGCTCATGTTCATACTTGCCCCAAACGTTCACCGCACTGTTTGTCTCAATCTGAGGATTGGAAATCGCCCACATTGTCCCCACCTTCTTGTACTTTTCAGCCATCGAGCAATGGTAGATGGAGCTTACGCCCTTGTTCTGCCACTGCGGCACTGCCCCGTTGAGCATAAGGTCCACACATTCATAATTGTGCATTGCCTTGAACAGGTGGAACCAGCCGAACGGGAACAGGCGGCCTTTCGCCTTCTGCAACGCCTTCGAGATGGTCGGGAACGCGATTCCGAAAGCCACAAGTTCATTGTTCTCATCCAGGACAATGCTGCTCACCTTGTCAGAAATGAACGGCATTGACACTTTCGCCTCGTGATCGATTTCCTTCTGCGTGAACGGAATGAAATTATAGACCGCCGCAGCAAAGCTCTCATTGTAAACCTTGAAGAAATAGTCCACCATCTTCTTGTCCTTCTTCAGATTGTCGATTTTACCGTCGTGGAGGTTATACCTTTCCTTGAGCATTCCAGCAATTCTGCTCACCTTGTCCTGAACACCCTGTGAGGCATTCATCTTGTACTGAAGCCAGTCACACTCCTTCTCGTACCCGAGAGCCGTCACCAAGTCATTGTAATACGGGAAGTTATACAGACAGTTGAACGGAGGAATGTTCTCAAAACCCTCGACCAGCATGCCCTGCTTTCCCAAAGTATTGTAATACAATGGCCCGTGCACCTCGGTCATGCCATTCTCGCGGGCCCAGGCTTCAGCCGTTCCGAGCAGAAGACGGGCGACGTCAATGTCATTGATCGTGTCAAACCATCCGAAACGCGCTCTTTTCTTGTCATACAATTCATTGTAACGCGGATTTATCATAGCGCATATGCGCCCCACAATTTTCTTTCCGTCGAACGCCAGCCACAACTTGTGCTTGCAATAATCCAACGCAGGATCTTTCGTCAGACTGAACACCTGATCAGAATGAAGAGCCGGAACATATTGCTCACAATCCTTGTACAATTCGTCAGGAAACTTGATGAACTTCTTCAGCATTCTTCTCCCGACGACTTCAACTATTGTATAATTCGCCATTTTTCTGGTTTTAAGTACAGTCTGCAAATTTAGCAATAATTTTGCAGAATATAAAAAGGTTGCCACATATGGAAACTTCCGGGTGACCCGATGGAGGATCGCCCGGAAGCAATTATTTGTATTCGGTCAAAGATTATTTGGTAATCTTGATGTTGTCGAGGAAGATACGACCTGCACCGCTGACCTTGTAATTGTATTTACCTGTATACTTGTAAACACCGCTCTCATCCTTCGCCATTACGACACGATACATCACTACAACAAGGCGAGTATTGGCATTGACACCTTTAATCTTAACTGAAGAGTGAGACCAGTTATATTTGCCTTTAGGCTGATCGATTTCAAGGATATCACTGCACTTCGTACCATTCTCAAACTCACCATCACCCTCAATCACGATAACCACCTTAGAGTCATCGACAGTGCCACTTCCCTGCACCATAGCAGCATGGTCGAAGTCCATAGTAACATCAGTAGCCGATGTAACAGCGAGATTAGGCAGTCTGATAGAAGTATTGTTTCCGCCAGTCTTACTGAACTTCAAATACTTATCCTGGAGATAAATAAGTTCAAGACCAGGATTCATATCTTCATATCCTGCAAGTTTCAACGCATCCGGAGCAACAGACTTAAGGTCCTTGCCATAAATATTCACAGCATTGTCGTCCTTGCTCTTTCCGATGGTATCACCTATCTTGTTTCCTGTGGCAGTACTATAGTAGTCCAGAACAGGCTGGAGCCACCCGAAGTCGTCAAAGAACACAACATTAGACTCGGCCTGAGCAACCGGAAGTTTCACAGAATAAGAGTACTCGTCATTTGACAGAACCACATCACCAGATCTTGCACTTCCAGCATTTGCCTCGAATGGAATATCGAGAGAATAAGTGCCGGCAGTTGCCTCAGTTGTCGGGAACTTAACCCATGAAGGAGCTGACACCTTGAATGGGATATTCGCAACTATAGTAACCTTTCTGGTCTCACCGATACCAGCGATAGTATTTACACCTGGGCAAGAAACCTTGATAGAAGGCTCGAACTTATCCTGCTTTACAGTAAGGACTGACTCGATATCACCTTTCACAAAACGTACTGTACCAGTTCTGTCAACACCCGTAAGGTTAGCGGCAGCCTTGAATTTAAGAGGCGTCCACTCAACCTTTGCAGTTGTAGAAGGAAGGAGCTGGATCCAATCCGCGTCAATCTTGGTCTCGAATGACGTATTTGCCTGAACAGTTACCGCAAATTCAGCACCCTGACCAAGAACTTCTACAGAGTTACCCTCCTTGATACTGATGAACGGATCAAGTTCCTGTCCTGCAGCGGACTGCACGACCTGAATCTTCCTGGATGTCACACCTGATTTGATGGTAATCTCACCCTTTCTCAAGGCGCTGAGTTCACTAGGATCACAAGTAACACTGACCGTCTTGGTCTCACCTGCAAGTCCGGAGCCATTCTCAATATGAAGCCAGTTGGCACTTGCAGAAACTTTGAAGTCAACATCCGATGACACCTTGAATGTATAAGGAGCCTCAGGTGTCCCCTCGAATGTAATGAGGTCAGAATCAAGTCCTTCAACATTGATATTGGCCTTGACAGCCTCAGAGGCAAGCATGACCTCGATATCATCTACATAATATCTGTAGTAGCCGGACTCCTGAGCACCGTCATGTCCGAACACTGAAGGATGGAATGATATTGCAGTTGCAGTCGTAGCGCCCTTGATTGTAAACATGACATCCTGCCAGAACATCTTGCCTGAACTCTGAGAATGAGAAACAGGTTCGCTTATCTTGTCTGATTTGGACGCCGGCTCAACTTTACCTGGGCCATCAATTTCCAGAACAAGCTGAGTCTTGTCAATATTACCGTCACCCTGCATCTGTGAACACCATTTGAATGAGACCACGATATCCTGTTCGCCATCCAATCTAAAGAGAGGCAAAGTCAATCCTGACTGTTTTTTGTTAGCACCAAATTTGAAATATGCATCCTGAAGATAAATTGTCTTGAATGCAGGATTCAAATCAGTATATCCTCTTGATCTGAGTTCACCAATAACATCACAGCCATTATCCGCAAGAGTCGTATAGAGGTTTGCACATCCGTCAGCAGAAGAAGTCACTGTTCCGACGCAGTCTGAAATCTTTTTATCTTCAGACAATTTGGAATTGGCAGCATCAATATATGGAGCAAGCCAAGAGAAATCATCTCTGAAAGGAAGTTTTACGCCTACACTTTCATCCTGTCCGTTATCCACGAATGAAACAGGAACTACTGTGACATCCTTCTTGATGACACCGATGTAGTACGCAAGCACGTCCACCTTGTGAGTATTGACCTTATTGAAGGTCTCAGCATCAGCAGGAATAAGAAGCGAACATGTGGTTTTGTCTGCAAAACGAAGAGTCGAACCTATAAGAGTTCCAGTCAGTTTCACGTATGTAACCTTATCAGGAAGCACAGACGGAGCTTTGTCAATAGCCACCGGCGTAGGATAAGTCACTTCTGCTGTGGACTTTACTTCTACCTGATCAAGCACAAAAGACGGGATTCCGCTGATTTTGCTTGTCTTGCCATTGAAATCCACGACATCACCGGCTTTAACCTCTGCTTTTCCATCAACGAACATGTTCACAGTACCATCTGTAACCACGAATCCAGTGGTAGAGACAGCCGCGACAGTAGCACTGAGAACCTTAGCCCTGGAAGCAGAATCAAGATCAGCTACCTTAGCAACATTGCCTTCCGGCGCTCCAAGATAGGCATCGCCATTCTGATAAATGGTAGTGGTTACCTTATAACCACGCTTGTTCATAATCGTAATGAGACCCTGGCGGGGAGCATTCATCACGCCGCCGGTATAGTTGTCCTCTACAGTGACATTGACATCCATTGTTTTGGAACCGGACATCGGATCCACGGTTATCCATGGTTCGTCCACGTCTATCATCCAATCAGAATCCGAAGCTATCCTGAAAGACTGTGACTCTTCGGCCTTGGCCTCAAATGTCAAGCTGGATTCTGTCAGCAATGCACTAGGCTTGACCAACTCTTCCTCTTTACAGCTTGTAAAAGGAGAAGCCAGCAGCAAAATCGCACTGATTCTAAATAAGTTATTTATAATTTTCATAACAATCTAATTTAATGATCCAGATTTATTTGTCACATTGGCACTAGAAGTCCAGACCATCAGCCCAACCGTTATTCTGAGCCAGGTTAGGATTAAGTTGACGATCTCCACTTGGAATCGGGTAAAGATAATCCCTACTTTCATCAAAGGCACGTGCCTTCTTATAATGCATGGCAACATAGCCCTTGGTACCCTCGCTCAAAATTATACCGTCTGAATATGGAACATATTTTCCGTCAATTTCGATTTCCTGAATCTGGAGATATGTAAAGTTATCACCATATTGCTTCTTTACTGCATTGTCAACCTTCGCTGTAGCATAAAGATAAACGTCTGCAGTGCCGTCACCTGTCAAATCATATGCGCCAGGTCCAGGGAAATACATACCGTAAAGCGGTTCCGTCCAAGTTGCGCCTTCTTTCCATCTTACGATATCATTCCATCTTCTTCCCTCAAGAGCCATCTCGATAGTCCTTTCACGACGGACTTCAAGAATCTGCGCGAGATTAGAAGGATTAAGTTTGGCAAGGTTCTGATAGCCATAAGTTTCAGAAGTCAGGAACGGATCGACTGTAAGACCTGCCAACACAAGATGAGGCATACCTACGCGGTCACGGAGCTTGTTGATGGAATTGTCAACATCCTCCTGAGTGAGGATATTCAGTTCGGCCTTGGCCTCTGCAAACATCAGATATGCCTCCCCCAAACGATATACTGGAATATCATTGAAGGACATATTTGCACGCTCGGCTGTCTCATACTGAGGATCCATCACGAACTTCTCAAGCTGGAATCCTGTAGAGGTCATCGTAAGTTCAGGGCCATAAATAGTCTTCTTGGAGTTCACACGGATACTCTGAGGAAGCCTGATGATCATACCCAAACGCGGGTCCCTGTCAGCTACTTCTTCCACGAACAGCTTGGTTTCCCAATCCGGCTTGTCCGTATATCTGGTGCCGTCTTTCATCAAGAAACTGTCAATGAACTTCTTTGAAAAACCAGGGTTACCACCTGTGTTCATGGCAACATAACTTGTTGCGCTATGAGTACAGCCGATAGACTGTTCCATTCTGATGGCAAGGATATACTCATTCTGGTCAGCATCAGGTTCCCTGAACAGCTCATGATAGTCAGATGCCAAAGAATATACTCCGGAATTCATAACCTGCTCAGCAGCCTGATAAGCGAGTTTCAAATAGTCCTCAGCAGAATGTCCCGGCAAAGTTACGTTGTGGTATTTTCTGAAAGTACCTTCATAGAGACAGAACTGGGCCTTGAGCATAAGAGCCGCCCATTTGTTTACACGGTAAACGCTCTTTCCTGAAGGAAGACTTTCAATGGCATCATCAATATCATTCAACATGTTGCTCATAACCAGCTCGCGGGAGTCTCTGGCCTTATACAGACTGGAGTCACGGGAGCCAAGTTCCTTGTCATACCATGGCACATCTCCGAATCTCATGACCTTCTGGAAATAGAACTGAGTTCTGAAGAATTTTGCCAGGCCGGTATATTGTTTAGCCACTTCAGCATCTGTGCACTGATCCATATGGCCCAGCATCGTATTGATCTTACGCAGCTGGCCCCATGACCATCCTCCTGAAGCAGCTGCCTGTGGAACTTCACGGGCAGTACCGCCGAGCAGTTCATCTGATATTGTTCCCTTCTCGAACATCACATCAGACTGTTCGTCATATGGAGTCTTATCTAAAAGATTGTCATAGAACGAGTTGGAAAACATCTTAAGATCGTTTTCCGTCTTGAAGTATGTTTCCGGAACAAGTCTGTCCTTAGGGGTCTTCTCCAAGAAACTGTCACAAGAAGAGCACCCGAGAACAATAGCAATTATTGGAAATATATATTTTTTCATTGATCTGTCCTCCCGCATTAGAAAGTAATATCAACACCGAACATAAGTGTCTTCTGCCAAGGATAAGCAACAGCATCTTTGCTATCGCTGTTTTTGTATATGCCGGTAGTAGAAGACTTGTCTTTATCGCTCGATGCTCTACGATATGAAGACTCAGGATCCAAGTACTTGGTATATTTCTTAATTGGAGACCAGTATGCAAGGTTCTCTCCAGAGAAATAGAAGCGTACTTTATCCAGATGGATCTTCTGGGTAAGTCTCTGAGGAACAGTATAGCCCACAGTCAGATTCTTGAATCTCAGATAACGGACATTCTGGATGTAACGGCTGTTCACAGGAGCAAGTTCACCACCAGTGGATGAATAGACTCGCGCTCTCGGGAAATAGGCGTCAGGATTATCTTCAGACCATACGGTCTTGATGAAATCACGAGGCATGAATGCAGCGCAATATGCATAGGAATATGATCCCCAGAATGCGATGTTCATTCCTGCAGGATACCAGTAATGTGTACCTGTTCCCTGGAAGAACGCGCTCACGTCAAAGCCCATCCAGTCAAAAGCCAGATTGAAACCGTACTGCATGCTAGGAAGGGAATTACCCAGAATCTTACGGTCACCAGGATCATCAGCAGTGTTCTTTCCGAGAGTAATCTTATTGATTCCACCCTCACCGGAATGGTCATTGTCGAGATCGACATATCTGAGGTCACCTGCAAGGAATCCGCCCTGCATACGGTTTGTTCCTACATATGTCAATGCATCACAGACATTTGCCTGATAGTCCTTTGCCTCTTCATCAGTCTTGAACAGACCATCCACTACGAAGCCCCAGACATCACCGATACGCTGTCCTACATAGTAGTCATTCAGACGCTTGTCCGGGTTGTTTGCATATCTGGTAATATGTGAATCGTAGTCACTGAGAGAAGCCCTTACGCTGTAATTGAACGGCTTGCCTGCAAGCTTGAATGAATCTCTCCAACCTACGGAAATCTCATAACCGCGAGTTCTCAAATCAGCCGAATTCTCCTTAGGGGCAGCTGCTCCATATACGCTCGGCAGAGCATTGCCCTGGACAAGCATGTTCTTGGTGTCCCTGATGTAAGCCTCAGCTGTGAAATCAAGTCTGCCGTTGAACAATGATGCATCCAATCCGACATTGTACTGCTGAGTGGTTTCCCAAGTAAGTTCTGATGAGTTCGGAGCTGAAATACCAGAATATTTTGCATTGGTAGATCCCTCTCCGAAGGTAAATGCAGAGAATGCCTGCTGTGAGATGGTTCTCATGTAAGAATAATCGGAGACATTCTGATTACCGAGAGAACCGAAGGAAGCACGGAGCTTGAGGTTGTTCACGATATCTCTTGCAGGAGCAAAGAAAGGCTCTTCAGAGATACGCCATCCTCCGGACACTGACGGGAACAGACCCCAACGATGTCCTTTTGCAAAACGGGAAGAACCGTCATAACGGCCTGAAGCCTCGATGAGGTAACGCCCTTTATAGTCGTAGTTCAATCTTCCGAAGAAACCTGCAAGAGCATATTCACTCTGGCCTCCCTCAAGAGTAGTAATGATGGCACCGGACTCATCTGGAGATATCAGGTTGAAGTCGTTGAGATTCTCATCTGAAAGATTCTGTCCTTTGGCCGTAACATTCTTGTACTGATATGTCTCGACATTGAAACCGAGCATAACCTTGAGATTGTGAGCATCCTTGAACGAATTCTCATAAGTTCCGAAAATGTTTCCGGTATAATAGTCATACCTTCTTGTACGCTCCTCGAGCTGATTCAGACCAGCACCAGTAGTATAAGCATCGGTAACACCAGGACGGACACCAAATGGTATGTTTACGGTACGGTGCATCTCATTGCGGTTTACACGTCTGTAGGTGAAATTCGCAGTCACATTGAAATGGTCCACCGGCTTGATGACAAGCTCCGTGGTATTGGTGAAGTTGAATTTCTTGTCAAAGTTCTTGTGCTTGCCCATCGCAAATACAATCTGCCTACCGTTGGCTACATTATAGTTACCGCCGATGATGAGAGGGTTGTTGTAAAGGCCGGTTCCGTCCGGATTGAAGAGAGGGAAAGAAGCAGGAGTGTGGCGCAGGTTGCGGAACACGTCCTGAATATCGCCTACACCGATCCAGGAATAATTGGAATTGTAGAATGACGTGTTGTTGGACAATGACATGATCTTGTTCAGCTTGGCGTCAATCTTGGCACGGAGATTATATTTCTGGAACACATCCGGCTCTGCAGCCTTCATGATACCGGTCTGCCTGTCATAGCCGCCCGATATGAAATACCTCACGTTCTTGGTTCCGCCGCTGACGGATATGTTGTGCTGCTGAACAGGATGTCTGTCCCTGAACATTTCGTGATACCAGTCGGTATTGCAGTAATATATCCACTGCTCTTTACCGTTGCGGACTTCCTTGACAACCCAAGGGCGGTCAGGATTCTCGGTCTTGTCATTGACACGGGCCAGAAGCTCCATCATGTCATGCTCGGTATAGCCCGTATAAGGGGTTCCGGCTGCCTGAGTCTTCCAGAATGTATCCAGAGTATAGACTGACCAATATCCCCTGTCCTCGTAATCTGTCGAAGTGGTCGGCTCTTCCCATCCGAATCTTCCGCTGTAGCGGATCTTGGCTTTGCCGTCATCCGAGCTTCCTTTCTTGGTGGTCACGAGGATAACTCCATAAGCTGCACGAGCACCGTAAACGGCTGCCGCAGCAGCATCCTTGATGACGGAGATACTCTCGACATCATTAGGATTGACATCTTCGAGGTCTCCGAGCGCACCGTCAATGAGGACGATCGGGTTCGCTTCATTGATGGAAGTAAATCCTCGGATGTTCAGCTTTCCGGTACTTCCAGGGTTACCTGACTGAGTCGTGATGTTCAGGCCAGGAACAGAACCCTGCAGCATGGTGACAAGGTTGTGGGATGACCTGTCCTTCAGGGCTTTGTCATCTACGACTGAAATAGCGCCTGTCAAGTTCACCTTCTTTTGAGTACCATAACCTACAACGACCGTCTCGTTCAAGGTCATGTTGTCTTCATCAAGTGTGACATTGACAGAAGACTTCGCTGCCGGAACACTCACCTTTCTGGTAATGTAACCGAGAGATGATACCTCCAGGACAACATCCCCGGAAGGAACCGACATTGAGAAACTACCGTTCACGTCAGTCGTTGTACCGGTACTTGTGCCGGAAATCAGAACCGCCGCTCCGATAAGAGGTTGCTGTTGGTTGTCCAGAACTTTTCCGGACACCGTCCTGTTCTGGGCAAAGGCACCTATGCAGGTGGTCAATGCTACCAGAAGGGAAACAGCAAGAAATTTGACTGTTCTCATAAATTTTGTATTTTGGTTTGTATTATATGGTATCAATCCATTATGAATCAATACTGTGTATAGTCAGTAAGGGTATTGAATGCCTTCGGACGCGCCATGTTTTCAGTATAGACGTTACCGAATTCATCCTTTACTGTTATCGTCAAGTCATCAGTGGCATTGTCCGCCTTGACCTTGAAGAAATGCGGCATTGCGTTTTCTGTTATGAAAGAAGGCTCCTTAGTTATGTTCTTGTTGAATCGAGGAATCGTCAATGCCTTGATATGAAGCGGGTCATATGCGAATGTCCTGGTCCATTTCAGGTCCTTTCCATGCTCGTCAGTAACCGTGAGGGTCCATTTCGGATTCCAGTTCCACACATTGATAAGAACCTCATTGTCAGTATTTTTAGGATACGCCAGGACATACTTTGCGAACGCCAATTTCATCTCCGCGTCCTTGAGTTTAGGGACATCACCATATGAAACACTGAAATTGTTCAGGTCATAAGAGCGGAACTGATAGTCCTCACTCTTTCCGGTCGCCTTGTATTTCCACTTGAAATCAGTACCGTCCACATCCCAGATACTGTAGCCGCCCGGAGCTCCGTCCAGACTGATGTGGACTCCCGGGGTCAAATGAGCAGACCACCACCATGATGCGCAAACCGCACCGGCATTGTGTTCCTGCAGATTTTTCGCGCCAAGTGAAGCGGTATCTTCCGGAAGTGCATTGAAAATCGTGTGAGTGTGCCCGGTCACAGCATGCACTTTGTAGCCATCCAGAATCTCAAGCAGTTCGCTCACGTTGCTGAAACTGTACTTGAATAGGGAGACGTTTTTCTCTGACGGATAGAACAACTGAGCATGAGTCGTCAATACTATAGGGGTAGATGTACTCACATACGCCAGGTCCTTCTTAAGCCAATCCAACTGATTCTGTGTCAGATTCTTTTGATATTTTCTTTTAGATGTTCCGTCATAATCTGTACAGTCAATGTCGTCAATCACCACATAATGCACCTTTCCGATATTGAAGGAATAATACTGGGGAGCAATGGTTTTGTCATACGGAAGCTTTGCATCATAACCGCTCTTCGCGAGCATATCATTGTCATGATTGCCCATTGTATGGTATATGATTATATCCGACACTCTGGCGTTTATAAGATCCAGATAGTCTTTCAGTTCCATCTGGTTCGAGTACCAATACAGGTCCCAGGTCATGTCGCCGAGGGTAATCGCATACATCTTCTCGGACTTATGCTTGTCGCGATATCTGTTCCAGTCATCGGTAAACTCAGTGAACTGAGTCTTGTCATCGGTCCTGTTCGCAAGATGCATATCTCCAAGGAAGAAGACCTTGTACTTGTCCTGGCCTTCCACTTTATTCAAGACGAAATCCACACGTTCCGCTTTTGTAGCAGGAGAGGTCAATGCGCTGTGAATCTTCGGTAATATGCCATTTACTTCAGGCTCATATCCGCTCGGAACGGACATGAACACATATTTCAGATATTTTGCCGACCTCATCTGATACACTCCGTCAGCATCAGTCTTTACCACCTCATAGCCATCAGATACGACTACGTCAGGGACACCGACACCATTGCATGAGATCTTTCCGTAAACGGTAGAACCGTCAGCAGGTTCCACCCCGTCGCCGTAAATGGACACCACCATCTCGCCCATAAGCTTGACCGCATTCCCACGCTTTATGGATACAGAATACTTTCCAGAAACCATTCCCGAGTAAAGCGAGACTGTAAACTTGGTCGTGCTGACAGATACGATGTCGCAGGTATGTTCGACTCCTACGGGATCTTTCAGCACAATCTTGTCGGTCTCCTTCGGGGACTTCTGGAACTGCACCCTGAAATCAAGAGTTGTAGCGTTGTATTCAAGTTCTACATTTTCCGGCACACGGAACTGTACATCAATCTCGCCCCCCCCACCATTTTCTGTCTTGCTGCATGAAGCGAACGCAAAAGCAGCAAGAAAAACGATGATGGAAGCCCACACTCTTATTATTTTCATTGTATGTGATATGTGATAATAGTTATTGTTTTTGTTTTGTAACGTTTCAATTTGGTATTACAATCGTTTCGAAAGCAAAAATAGCAAAAACTTGATAATTTCAAAAGTATTAAATCATTTTTTTTGCGAGAAAGCATAACTCTGGCAATGGTAAGGAGACCATATAAAGCAGAACGAAAGTCATAACAAACTTCCGTCGATTGAAGATGTTATAACTTTCAGAACATATTATTATATACTATTTGTTGTTCGTGGAGCGGAAAACGGGACTCGAACCCGCGACCTTCGGCTTGGGAAGCCAACGCTCTACCAGCTGAGCTATTTCCGCATTGCAGCCGTTCTCCGGATGCGACTGCAAAGATAGTAAACTCGCATAAGTTTACAAATATTTTTTGAAGGTTACTTATGGATTACCTACTCAATCACGCATTCAGAAATGTTCTTCACACCCGGAATACCGAAATACGATTCCACGATGTCGCCCTTCAGGAACACCTTCCTTTTAAGATTTGAAGGATTGGAAACGAGATTCAATGCATCCCGGACCTTGCCTTTCAACAATTGGACTGACATACAGGCCTCCTTGTCATAGACAGTGGTCCTGCCTGCGATGGCTATATTCGATTCAGACTCAAACGGCTCGTCGAATGACACGGATGAAGCAGTCAAATCACCACCCACAATATAGCCGTACACCCACACGCCTTTCGCATCCAATTCGGATTTCGCCTGAGAAACGCTCAATGCGTCCTTATATGCTCCTCCGGTGGGTGCGCTGCCGGAGCCGGCACCGATGACGTATCTGTCACTCACCCAAGCCTTAGCTGTATCGACGGCAATGCTGATGCCTGCACCTGAGGTTCCGGCAGAGGGGGCCTGCACGCTTAAGACAAGCACTTGTTTAGGTTTTAATTTTTTAGTTGTCAATGACTTGTCCTTCCCGCCGTCATATAGGACCAATGTTACATTTCCCGGCTGGAAATAGGCCACTCTCTTTTCGGAGTAACCGTACATGAGCTTACCGGCAGAAGACTTCAGAAAGAGCACGCCGTCAGGATATGATTTCAGGAAATCGGGCGAAATCACCAGTCGGATTCCCGCATTCTGCATATCACAGTCGAGATAGACATGTGCGGTCTTCCCTTCCTGAACCACAACACACTGGTCATCTCCATATTGTGGGGATGAGAATGACGGCTTGGAGAACTCTGCGGAACGCACTGAGATATTGTAAGTTCCGGATTTCACAAGAATCTTTTCGGAAGAGTCGCCATACTTGCCGTCATATATGACCTTTCCTCCGGCGTCCGTGACTTTAAGCAGGAAATCACACGTGTCCGGCAAGTTTTCCGCAGTGGCTTTTGTCAGGGCGTATGCCTGTTCAGAGAAGTGAATACCAAGATAACCGGAGCCCGTCTCAGTCTCCGCATCGAGTCGTCTGCAGAATGTGAACACAGGCAGGAGCAGAACTGCCAAAAATTTGATTTTCAATAGTTGTCGCATAATTCAATAAGTTTAAGCGACCGCTAAAGTATGTGAAAATTTTCCGATTTTATTTAAGAAACGTAAAAATTTCCCGACAGAAATTTTAAATTTTCCTGCCGGGCATTTAAAAAAAGTTTTAAATATCTGTTCTAACTCTCTACAAGGCGGATTTTCGCATACTTGAGCAGCAAAATCTTTTCTCCGAAATTGTCGAACGCGATCTTCGCCTTCAGATCTGTTCCGGTACCGGATATCTGTCTGATGACGCCGAAACCGAAACGGTTATGCTCGATCCGCTGCCCCACTTTCATATCCAGAACAGAGACCGGGGTAAAGTCAGCATCGAATGAACGCGGACTCGGAGCGGAAGAGGCAGGCTTCAGAGGCTTGCCGGTCACTGATGATACAGGAGGTCTGCTTTCCTTGATGACTTTCACTGGACCCGAAGTGCCATATGAACGGTTCTGCGATGAAGCGCCATAACTTCTGCGCTCTCCGGAGAACTTCGCGCCATAACCGAAACGGGAGCCGAATCCACCGAAAGACTGCATGCCGTCTTCACGGGAGTCATCATCCTCGCGCAGTGGATTGTCAATATACCTTGTGTTTATTTCACGCACGAAACGGCTCGGCGCATTCTGTTCATGCTTTCCGTTTCTCATCCTGGTAGAGGCAAATGACAGATTTACAGCCACTTTAGCACGTGTCAATGCCACATAAAACAGCCTTCGCTCCTCTTCAATCTCAGACGGCGACGAAAACGAACCTCCGGACGGGAATATATTCTCCTCCATTCCGGCAACATATACATAAGGGAACTCAAGGCCCTTGGAAGAATGCACCGTCATCAGGGTTATCTTGTTGGAAGACTCATCATCCGTCATATCGATAGCGCTGAGCAATGATATGTCCTCCAGGAAATCCCCGAGTGTCACCAAAGGAATGTCGCTGTCCGAAATGGACTCGATATCCACAACATTCTCATCTGCAAGCATTTCCTCTTTATACTGGTTCTTTCTGTCCTCCACGAAGCCCTGAACGCTGTTCAGGAGTTCTTCGATATTGGCCGCTCTGGACTGGCTCTCGATCGAATTGTCCATCTTGAACGACGCATACAGGCCGCATCTTGTAGAGAGTGCGGATGCTACCTGAAAAGCATCATCCTTCGCCAGAGAAGCATTGGCATTGGCAATCATATTCCTGAATTCCATTATCTTGCCTGCGGCTCCGGACTTGATTCCGGCCTTCATAAGCATTGACGGTTCACAGGCATTAAACAATGAAACTCCCGCGGCAGCGGCGACAGCGACAAGAGCGCCCTCGGAGGTGGAGCCGATTCCCCTGGCCGGCGTGTTCAGCACTCTGCGGAACGACTCGTCGTCATTCGGATTGACGGCAAGCTTCAGGTAAGCCATCATGTCCTTCACCTCGGCACGGTCGAAGAAGGAATTGCCGGAGACTATCATGTACGGCAGGTTGCGTTTTCTGAGTGCCTCCTCCAGCGCGCGAGACTGGGAATTCGTTCTGTACAATATCGCAAAGTCCTGATACTGACAATGGTCCTTTTCCATGCGGGACACGATGGAAGACGCGATAAGCACGGCCTCCTCCTGCTCGGTATAAGCCTTTATGAGATGTATCAGATCGCCTTCTGGACCTTTTGAAAAACAGGTTTTCGGGATTCTTGACTCATTGTTCTCAATGACGGAATTGGCAGCATCCACGATTACCTGAGTAGATCTGTAGTTACGCTCAAGTCTAAAGAGCTTATAGTCAGGATAATCCCTTCTAAAGTTCAGGATATTCTCGATTTTGGCCCCGCGGAACGCATAGATGGACTGCGAATCATCACCGACCACACAGATGTTGTGGTGTTTCTGACTGAGCTTCTTGAGAATGAGGTACTGGGCCACATTGGTATCCTGATACTCGTCCACAAGAATATAGTCGAAGCGGGACGCCACGGAATCGAGAGCCTCGGGATTGTCCCGGAACAAGATATTCATATTCAGCAGAATATCGTCGAAATCCATCACCCCTGCCTGTCTGCATTTTTCGGCATAACGGGCGTAGATGTTGCAGATTTCCGGCTTCTTGGCGTGCGTGTCATTGATAATGGCCTGTGCATCCTTCTTGTACGCCTGAGGCGTTATCAGGTTGTTCTTGGCCATAGATATGCGGCCGAGCACATCCTTCGGCTTATAGACTTTGTCATCAAGTTTCATTTCCTTCAGGCACGACTTTATGGCGCTGATGGAATCACTTGTATCATAGATGGTAAATGAGGACGGATAGCCGAGGCTTTCCGCAAACTCCCTGAGAAACCGTATGAACACGGAATGGAAAGTGCCCATGTAGAGCCGCCGGGCCTTCTTCTCCCCCACTATTGCCGCAATTCTGGCTTTCATTTCCGCCGCAGCCTTCTTTGTGAATGTCAATGCCAATATCCTGTCGGGTTCTCCCCCGTTTTCAAGAATATAGGCGATTCTGCCGGTCAACACTCTCGTTTTTCCTGCTCCTGCGCCGGCAACTATGAGCACCGGCCCCTCTGTCTGGCAGACTGCAGCTCTCTGCTGTTCGTCCAACCCCTCCAATATAGCACTTTTGTTTTCCATAATAATGGCGAAATTACGAAAAAAATTCAGTATATTCGCGCCGGAAATCCGAAATACTATTAAAGGTTACCTATAATGTCAAACAACATCGATTTGAAAGGCGGACTGAACATTCCTATTTCAGGAACAGCAGTCCAGAAAACCAGAAAGACGATCGTACCGGACGTTATCGCTGTAAAACCTACTGATTTCAAGGGTCTTATACCAAGACTTCTTGTAAAGGAAGGCGATAAGGTTCTGGCCGGATCCCCTGTTCTGGCAGACAAAAAGAACCCTGACATCCTCTTCTCGTCTCCGGTAAGCGGAACGGTTGCGGAAATCGTCAGAGGCGAAAAAAGAAAGTTGCTTGAGGTAAGGATCAAGGCCGACGCCCAGCAGGAATTTGTTGACTTCGGTGTCCACAAACCGGCAGAAATGCAGGCGGAAGACATCAAGGAGCTTCTCCTGAAAAGCGGATTGTGGCCATCTCTTGTACAGAGACCTTACGGCGTTCTCGCAGATCCTACTGTAAAGCCTAAAGCAATCTTCGTATCAGCATTCACAACAGCTCCTCTTGCAGCAGCGCCTGAGTTCGTTTTCAAAGACGAAATCGCAAACATCCAGACGGGTGTGAACGCGCTCAACAAACTGACTGACGGAGGCATTCACTTCTCTCTCTGCAGAGAGAACTACTCCGGAACTCCTCTTCACAAGGTAGAGAATGTAATCCAGCACGTTTTCACAGGCAAACACCCTGCAGGCAACGTCGGTGTACAGATCAGCCATATCTCACCTATCATGAAGGGAGACACCGTATGGACAGTTTCACTTCTTCTTCTTGCAGCCATCGGAAAGCTTTTCAACACAGGAAAGTACAACATGGCCAGAAAAATTGCAGTGACAGGTCCTAAGGCTATCGAGCCGGCTTATGTAGATGCCCTTCCAGGTATCAACATGGCAGATCTGAAAGATTTCTATGACAACTCCGGCAATGACCTGAGATTTGTCAGCGGTGACGTTCTCACCGGTGAGAATGTCGGCAAGAACGGTTCTCTCGGCTTCTTCGACAATCAGGTCACCCTTCTCCACGAAGGCACTGAAAGAGAAGTTCTCGGATGGGCCAAACCTTTCAGATTCGGCAAATTCAGTTCAAGCCATACATACTTCTCATGGCTCTGCCCTAAGAAGACATACGATATGGACACCAACACGAATGGCGGCCCTCGCGCATTCGTAATGTCAGACGTTTACAAGAAAGTGCTTCCTATGGACATTTTCCCTGTATTCCTGGTCAAGGCCTGCCTCGCCGGCGACATTGACAAGATGGAAAAATTCGGAATCTATGAGGTACTTCCTGAGGATCTCGCGCTCTGCGAATACGTGGATCCTTCAAAGAATGACATTCAGGCCATCATTGAAAAAGGCATTGACCTTATGATTAAAGAAATGGCATAATCAGACGGAAGTTATGGAAGAATCAAAAAATACAACTCAGAAGCCGGGCCTTTTCGAAAGGGGCGGCAAATTTGGATTCCTTCACTCCAGCATTGACGCGTTCGATACTTTTCTCCGCGTTCCGGGAACGGTAACAAGCAGAGGTTCGCACGTCAGAGATGCCGTTGACCTGAAGAGAATCATGATCATCGTAGTAGCCGCATTGATTCCGGCAGCTCTTTTCGGCATGTGGAACGTCGGCTACCAGCACGGACTTGCGACAGGACAGAGCTTCGGACTGTTCCAGAATTTCTGGTACGGCTTCCTCAAAGTGCTCCCTCTTTATCTTGTAGCGTACATCGTAGGACTCGGTATCGAGTTCGCATCTGCGCAGATCAGAAATGAGGAAGTCAATGAGGGATACCTCGTTTCAGGTATGCTCATTCCTCTCATTGTCCCTGTGGACGTGCCGCTTTGGACACTTGCCATCGCAGTTGCGTTCGCCGTATTGTTCGGCAAGGAAGTGTTCGGCGGAACCGGTATGAACTTCTTGAATCCGGCATTGCTCTGTCGTGCATTCCTGTTCTTCGCTTATCCGAGCAAGATGTCTGGCTCAAGCGTATGGGTATCATTGAAAGGCGGCGAAAGCCTCATTGACGGTGCGACAGGAGCCACTCCTCTCTCATTCGCTTCTGAAGGTCTCGACGCAATGAACAACGCCGGAGTACAGTACGGCATGTCAGCTTGGGATATGTTCGCAGGTCTTGTTCCGGGTTCTGTAGGTGAGACCTCAGTAATCGCCATCCTCATTGGCGCAGTCATTCTGCTCTGGACAGGTGTAGCAAGCTGGAAAATTATGGTTTCATCAGTTGCCGGCGCTCTCTTCGTGGGCTGGCTCGGAAACTTCTTCGGAGCTACTGACGTTCCTGCTTACTATCAGCTTCTTATGGGCGGATTCGCATTCGGTACAGTATTCATGGCAACAGACCCTGTAACGTCTGCACAGACTGAGTGCGGCAAGTGGATCTACGGATTCCTTATCGGCGCTCTCTGCGTTATCGTCAGACTGTTCAACCCTGGATATGCAGAAGGCATGATGCTCGCAATCCTGCTGATGAACACATTTGCACCGCTCATTGACCACTACGTCACCGACGCTGCGATCTCAAGAAGAGCCAAGAAAGTTAAAATCGCATAATATATATAATAGGTATGAATACTAACGGAAATATATATACAGTCATCTATACGACAGTAGTCGTTGTGGTGGTAGCTGCGGTTCTTGCGTTCGTCTCTGAGACTCTCAAGCCGAAGCAGGATGCCAACGTGAAAGCTGACGCCATCAGCCAGATGCTGACTGCCAGCAAGTTATACGAGAAGAGCGAGCTCGACGCGATGAGCAATGACCAGAAGATCGACGCCTACAAGGCTGTCGCAAAATCTTCTGTTCTTGTCAATGCAGAGGGCCAGGAGTGCGGAACACTTGATCTTGCAAAGCAGGAAATCTACACCACCAGCCAGCTCAAGGCTCAGGACAAACGTGTCAAGGACCTTCTCAAGAACGGCAAAGCAGACTTGAAACTGCCTGTTTTCGTTTTCGAGAAAGACGGACAGAAAGTCACCGTAATCCCTTGCTATGGCGCAGGTCTTTGGGGACCGATCTGGGGTTACATTGCCCTCAACGATGATTATCAGACGATTCGCGGAGCATATTTCGACCACGCGAGCGAGACTCCTGGTCTTGGTGCCAAGATCAAGGACGATCCTTCATTCAGAGCAGAATTCGAAGGCAAGAAAGTGGACTTCGAGGCTGAAGAAGCATTTTGCGTAGTCAAAGGCGGGGCTCCTGCCGGCAAAGAGAATGCGGTAGATGCCATCACAGGCGCTTCCATCACCAGCCACGCACTTGGAGTTTCCATCGACAACTGGCTTCAGGCTTACAAGCCGTTCCTCAAAGCTGCCGCAGCCAATGCAGTGCAGCCATCAGAGGTGGAGAATGCAGTTGACTCACTCTGTGTTTCAGCAGATTCACTTGCAATCGCCAAATAATGAGGAGGAAATAAAATGAACGCAAAACTTAAAGAAACAATATTGAATCCGATTTTCAAGGGCAATCCTATCACTGTCCTCGTACTCGGTATCTGTTCCTCATTGGCTGTGACCGTACAGATGAAGGGAGCCTTCGTAATGGGTCTTTCCGTCATCGTAGTTACAGCACTTTCGAACTTTATCGTATCTCTGATGAGGAATTCCATTCCTAACAGAGTCCGTATCATCGTTCAGCTCGTAGTTGTGTCGCTGATGGTAATCCTCGTGGACCAGTTCCTCAAGGCTTACGCCTACAGCATTGAGACTCAACTCTCTGTATATGTGGGACTTATCATCACAAACTGTATCGTCATGGGCCGTATCGAGGCTTTCGGTCTCGGCAACAAGCCTATCCCTTCACTCCTTGACGGTCTTGCAAACGGAGCAGGATACGCTATGATTCTTCTTATCGTGGCATTTTTCCGTGAACTGCTCGGTTCAGGAACCCTCTTCGGATTCCAGGTGATCCCGCAGTGCTTCTACGACGCAGGTTATATGAACAACGGACTTGTGATTCTTCCTCCTGTAGCACTCATCCTGCTCGGATGTATCGTATGGGTACAGAGAAGCATCCAGAAAGATCTTCAGGAGAAATAACAACTAACACGCAAGTAATATGGAATATATAAGCTTATTCGTAAAGTCAATTTTCGTTGACAATATGATTTTTGCATACTTCCTCGGTATGTGCTCATACCTGGCAGTATCTAAAAATGTGAAGACAGCTTCCGGACTTGGTGCGGCTGTTATCTTTGTGCTCCTGGTCACATTGCCTATCAACTACCTCCTGAACACTTACGTGCTCAGCCCAGGTGCATTGAGCTGGCTCAGTCCAAGCCTCGCAAGCGTTGACCTCAGCTTCTTGAGTTTCATCACATTCATCGCGGTCATCGCCGCTATCGTACAGCTCGTAGAGATGGTTGTCGAGAAATTCGCACCTACACTCTACTCAGAGCTCGGTATCTTCCTGCCTCTTATCGCAGTGAACTGCGCCATCCTCGGAGGTGCGCTCTTCATGCAGCAGAAAGATTTCGTCAATGTCGGTGAAGCTACCGTTTATGCTCTCGGCTCAGGTATCGGCTGGTTCCTCGCTATCGTGACACTCGCCGCCATCAGAGAGAAGATGTCATACTCGAATGTGCCTGCACCTCTCAAGGGTATCGGTATCACATTCATCACCGTAGGTCTTATGGCCATGGCATTCATGACATTTATGGGTATTTCACTTTAATAGGAGACTTGAAAGATGAATGAAATTACTCTTACAATTATAGCCTCAGTAGCAACTATCACAGTGGTTACGCTGATTCTGGTAGTCCTGCTGCTGTGGGTAAAGACAAAACTGACCCCAAGCGGTACAGTCAAGATTGACATCAACGGAGGAAACAAAGTGCTCGACGTCGCTCCAGGCAACTCGCTCATGGGCGCTCTTGCAGAAGAGAAGATTTTCCTCCCGTCAGCCTGCGGTGGCAAGGCCAACTGCGGACAGTGTAAAGTCAGAGTCCTCGAAGGCGGCGGAAACATCCTCCCTACCGAAACAGGATTCTTCAACAGAAAACAGATCAAGGACAACTGGAGACTCGGTTGCCAGGTCAAGGTCAAGGAAGACCTCAAGATCGAGGTTCCGGAGTCAGTGCTCAGTGTCAAGAAAGTGGAGTGCGAAGTCATTTCCAACCACAACGTGGCTACCTTCATCAAGGAATTCACTGTCAAGCTGCCTGAGGGTGTTCACCTCGATTTCAAATCAGGAGAGTACATCCAGATTGATATTCCTCAGGGAACATTCAATTTCAGCGACATTGACGTAGATCCTGAATACAAGGCAGACTGGGAGCGCTACAAGTTCTTCGACCTGAAGTGCGTGAACCCTGAGCCGACCATGAGAGCATACTCTATGGCCTCTTATCCAGCTGAGGGCGACATCATCAAACTGAATGTCCGTATCGCAACTCCTCCATTTGACAGGACAGCGCCTAAGGGAAGCAACAAACTCCTCCCTGTAAACCCAGGTATCGGTTCTTCATATATCTACACACGTCACCCAGGTGACAAGGTTATGATTTCCGGTCCGTTCGGAGAGTTCCTCCTTCCTAAGGATGATCCAGATTCACAGGAATACATCTTTGTCGGCGGTGGCGCAGGTATGGCTCCTCTCAGAAGCCACATCATGCACCTGTTCAAGACTCTCAAGACCAAGAAGCAGGTCAACTTCTTCTACGGTGCGCGTAGCCTGAAAGAGGCATTCTACCTCGAGGACTATGCTGAAATCGAGAAAGAGTTCCCTAACTTCCACTTCCATCTGGCTCTCGACCGTCCGGATCCGGCAGCTGATGAAGCAGGAGTAAAATATGTTGCAGGTTTCGTACACAATGTTATGTACGAGACATACCTCAAGGAGCATGACACACCGGAAGACATCAAATACTTCATGTGCGGACCTCCTATGATGGTCAAATCTGTCAACACATTGCTCGACAGTCTCGGAGTTCCTCCTGAGAATGTTCTTTATGACAATTTCGGCGGTTAACAGCCTGAAAATATTTTTTTGAAAGCGACTGGCGTCTGTCCAGCCGCTTTTTTGTGTTTTTATGTCACAAATTTGCAATCGAAAAAAGGCATTTAAAACAAATTTTAAAGTTTAAGAATCGTAAAAATCTGCATTTGAGACGCATAAAATGGTGATTTTTTAAAAAACATCCTAATATATTTGCAGCCGGAAACGATAACAACTGCAACTCATGAAAATGAAAAATCACATAAAAAAAGACCGGCTGCATATTCATAATATTGTCGCCTTTAACTTGACCATCTACTATATTTCGGCCGTTCTGGCCGTAACCTTGCTTTTGTTGCCGGTCTTTTATTCTTGCACATCGACTGCACCTGAAACTGCCGTGACTGAGAGGAATGACAGAGAGGAAAAAACCGAACTGACATTCAAGACAGACAAGGCAGTCAAAGGGTACATTGACATACTGTATTTCAACGATGACAGACTCCGGAAGCTTGATTCCTATATGCGGGCGGAACTTGGCGGAAGCGGGAGGACAGAATCCGCTTCGAGGGCTGGGAAAAAGATACTGGTAACGATTGCCAATTCCCCGCTGAACGCTGAGGAATATCGTAAAGTGCTCGCCTATGACGACCTGCAGAATCTGTATGCCGAGCTGAAGTCGGAGAACCCTGACGCACCAGTGATGTATGCTGAAAACAGGGTCAATGCAGGATATGAAAGGGAATGTGAGATAGCACTCACTCCACTGCTCGCCCGGATAACGCTGAACAGCATCAGCTGTGATTTTCACGGAAGGCCGTATGAGGGAAAGTCTCTCGAAGACGTATGTGTCTATCTTACTGATGTCTGCGGGCGGTTTCCGGTGAGCGGGAAAGCCCCGACCATACCCGAGAGCATATTGAACGCAGGAAAACTGGAACCGTCTGACACGGCCGGGTTCTCTTTCGGAAATCTGATATGCAGCAGAAGATTGGGAAACATCGGCGAGACAGTACGGTTCCCGGAGACGGAACTGTTCTGCTACCAGAATGAAATCAGTCAGGAGGGGCTCGGTGCAGGTTTCACCAAGCTTGTGATAGAAGGGATATTGGACGGAGAACGAACATGGTATCCGATAGAAATCAACAGGGGGCAATGGTGCAACACGCCTGACAGTGCCGGCGTCCAGGCAGGGAGAGACTACATATTCGACATAACATTGACACGACGGGGTGTGAGTTCACCTGATATTGCGATAAACCTCTCGACAGTGAATTGCAAGTTCAGCGTCAAGCCTTGGACGATAAAGGATGAAAAGACCATAACATATTGACAGTCATGAGATACGCGAAGATATTATCAGCTCTGATGTTGGCACTGCTCTGCGGATGCCGTAAAGAAACATCACCGGCATCGACAGTGGTGTCGGTGAACATAGCCGTTACGCCTGCGACAAGGACGGACGACCCGGATGAAGTCAAGATTTCCGACCTCAACATCTTCATTTTCGATGCGGGAGGCCATCTTGAAGAGTCAGCCTATATCGATTCGCATATGAACGGAGGTGAGGCCAGATACAGTTTTTCATGGATCGGGCAGACCGACTGCAGGGTATTTGCCTGCGCGAATCTGGGATTCCGGATTACCGGTATCAGCTCGGTAGAAGACTTGGAGCAATACCGTTACCATCTGTCCTACCCGGACGAATACAGCAGAGGGCTGCCGATGACGGGAGAAAGCGGCATTGTGCACATTGACGACAAGGTCAATGACATAGATATAAATCTCGTGAGCATGATGGCGAAAGTATCCCTCTGCATTGACCGCACCAGACTCGGAAAGAACGTCAAGTTCAATGTCAAAAGCGTACAGGTGGGCGGCTGCCCCAAATCTGCCTGTCTGTTCTCGCAAAGCAAGGTGAGCGGGGGCAATGATGTGTTCGCATCAGGATATTGCAAAAGCTATGGTGAGGCTGATGACTTGAACATTGACAGGAGCGGTGGTGTAAGCCGTGAGGTAAGCGTGTATATGCTTGAAAACATGCAGGGCAGATTGCTTCCGGAGGCCAAGACGGAGAAGGACAAGGTTCTGGATATGGCAGATGCTGTGGCAGGACTATGCTCATATATCGAGATTCAGGCAGAGTACCGTTCAGACTCATTGTACACCGGTCCCGGAGAATATCTTAAATACAGGTTTTATCTGGGAGACTCCCCGTCTGATTTCGATGTCCAGCGGAACTGTCATTACCATATACGGGTAAGCCCTTCAGGGAGCGGTCTCGAGGAGGACAGCTGGAGAATAGACAAGAGCAGTCTTTTACCATACGGAAAAGCGTCCATACGTCTCCATCCTGGCAATTATGTAGAAGGAAAAGTCGGCTCTGACTTGCATATATGGGCTGAGATAGAGCCTTAAGGGTCAAGGCTGTCATTTGGAGAAGAAGAGCTGGAATATGACAAAAGCCGCGGCATCTATGACTACACTATGGACAAAGACGGACACGGAGTAATCCTGCACTTGAAAAAGCCGGGAAGCGGCATCCTGTATATTGAAGGTGGGGCACCTGCGAGCGCTGCCGAAATGGTGGTTGTCACTGTCCTGGACAGCCTCCGGACAGAGAACGATCAGGTACGGTTCAGTGCCTCCGTCGTAAAATCCCCGTCACCGTCCGGGAATGCAGCAAGCCCAGCCGACTTCAGCCTTTCCGCCTGTCTCGGGACAGAAGGCGCAGCACATACCGACTATATGTGGAACATGAAAGTAGTGAAAAGTGATGGAGGATGGACAAGTTCCACACCCCTCTACTGGATGAATGACACAGACATACGGTTCTATGCGTTTTCGCCATACCCTTCATCCGACAATGGGATCAGTCCGTTCCCGGCAGGCGGAGCGCCTTCGCTGCAATTCTCAGCCAAAACCAGGGCAGAGGACCAGATTGACCTTTTTGCGGCGAATGATGTGCAGAGAGAAGGAACAGTACAACTCGCTTTCAACCACACACTTACCGCCATACGATTCCAGAAGGGAGAAACATTCAGCGAAGATGCTGCGATTACTGGGATATCCCTGTCCGGCATCCGAGGAGACGGTATATACAATATTGAAGATGGGGAATGGTCAGGACTTTCTTCTGAAAGGACATTTACGATGTCAGATCCCTCACTTGCCTTCATGCTGCCGCCTCAGGAGTTCGGACGCGGTTCCAAAGCCTGTCTTAACATAACAGTCACGGAAAACGGAGACTCTGAGACAGGCAGCATTCCGCTTGAAGGTCACAAGTGGGAAAAAGGCAGACTGACCACATACGCCATATCATACAGCGGAGGGCATTTTTCAGTAAACTCCACTGAGAATCTGTTCACTTCTGGGGATATCACCATCAATGAAACAAATGAAGACAATACCATCAATGAATTCTGATACTATGAAGACTATTGACCGTTATCCGATTATTCTATTGTTCTTAGCCGCCACCTTGTGCTGCGCCTGCAATAAAGAGGCCGGAGAACTTCATGTATCCGATAATCTGGAGTTTATCGCCAGGCACATGGAATATGCTGAATGCAAGACACTTATGGGAGACAGGACTGAAGATGGACAATATCCGCTGCTTTGGTCAAGAGGAGACAGAATCATCATCTCTTCTTCATCTTCAGTCCCTGCCTCATCTTACTTCGTCACGGAAGATGAGGGAGCAGGAAGCGCCAAATTCGTGTATGACAAGAGCGTTTCAGGAAATGCCAGACCGAAGAAAGCAGATGAATGGCAGGCATTCTATCCGGCCTCAGGATATTCCTTTGCCGACGGAAAGCATGTCCTGTCGCTTAAATCCACTCAGGAATATTCCGAATCAGGATTCGGAAACGGTTCAATGCCGATGGCAGCATCTTCCACCACGAAAGAGCTGTCGTTCAAGAACTTGTGCGGCATCTGCAGGCTCAGGATAAGCTCGTTGAAAAAAGACGCTTATGTCAATGAAATAAAGCTTAAAGCCGACAAGAACCTGTACGGCAGCCTGTCCAGCGCATCTGCATCGGGTGACTGGACGATGGGAGAAGATGGAGGCAATGTGCTGACACTCAACTGTGGAAGCGGTGTAAAACTCAGTTCAGCGCCGAAAGATTTCTGCATTGTGCTTCCGCCCGAAAGCATAAGCGAACTGAAAATACAGCTGTCTCTTGTTTCCGATGGGACAGATGCGGGCAAAAAGATATATTCACTTCCGGGCAGCATAAACATTGAACGGTCAGGTATCCTGAACATTGACCTGGACCTTGCACAGTTCAGATCAGCCGGCATTGACGACATCATCCGCGAGAATGACGAGTCTGCGATAACCGGTCTTGAGTACAGATTCGAGACGGACAGAAGCAGAGTGGAGTCTTTCAGAGACGGGGGTAACGGGAAGATAAACATCACCAGTCTTTCTTCAAATACATTCAGCGACGGGTCGGGCAAAGACCGGAACGTGTCATGGAAAATGGACTTCAGCATTGACAAGGGCGCGACCTGGAATGCGGAAACGCCTGAAATGTTCGATTCGTTCGTACTGTCCGGCGATGGCAATTCGGTTGAATACTATATTCCGGAATTCGATACAGACCGGGAGTGTCTGGTGAGATTCACACAGGAAGAGTCAGGAAAGACACAGACTGTAAGGGTAATGCAGCTCAGCAATGCCATTGTTGCGGAGTATCTTGTTGTTGATCCGAGCCAGGAAGTCCCGATATGCACCTCTCATCTGGACAACCTCAAGGGTATCCTATATGATGACGGTACTGAAATCAGTTTTGAGTATAATAAATATTCAAGTCCCTATAAGAGCTTTTATCACAGATTCCAAACGGAGGGCAAGCACAAAGCGATTCTATGGCTGAACCATGATGCCAAGACACTGGACCGTCTGATGCAGGACAACAGGTATATGGAAACCCACAAATACCTTATAGGAATAGACCTTTCGCATCTGAATCCGCTTCCCTTTACAAGTATGGACTGCACATTCGACAATTGCTGGAAACTCGCATATGTAATCTTTCCGGAGAAGAAACTGAACACTGTCAATCTGGTCAACATCCATAAGATGTTCTATGACTGCTCTTCTCTCATCCATCTGGATATAAACAAACTGGAGACTTCGGCAGTAAAGGACATGTCCTATCTGTTCGGATGGGACACAAACCTGACCACAATAGCCCTTGACGGTTTCCGCACGGATTCCGCCGAGAACATGGAGTCCATGTTCAGCTTCTGCAGAAATCTGGAAGCACTGGACGTGACAGGATTTGACACGCGCAATGTCAAGGACATGAACAACATGTTTGGCGGATGTGAGACTATCACGTCGCTGGATGTTTCCGGATTCAAGACGGACAATGTCACCAGTATGGGAGCGATGTTCAATGGATGCAAACAGCTCAGGTCACTTGACGTCTCGAATTTCTCGACAGAAAAAGTCACAAACTTGAGCTATATGTTCTCAAGTTGCAAAGAACTCACACTGCTTGATTTGAGAAACTTCAACACCGATGCTTCTCTCTATTTTTCCGGCATGTTCAATGACTGCATCAAGCTTGAATCACTGGACATAAGCAGTTTCCGTACAGACAAGGCGACTACCATGAGCTACATGTTCTACAACTGCAAGAAGCTGAACACTTTGGATATTTCCAGGTTCAGGACGCCTCTTGTCAAGAGTATGGATTTCATGTTTGCCCGTTGTGGAGCCGAGGTTCTGGACTTGTCCGGATTTGATTTTTCAAATCTTGAAAACGGACGTGAGATGTTCCACAACTGCTTCAACGTAAGAGAACTTGCAATCGAAAACATGATATCACCGAAACTCAAGAGCTGTTACTATATGTTCGCGAATTGCGACGCGCTCAAATCTCTGACTATCAGAAAATTCAAATGCGGACCTGACTGCATGCTGCATTCAATGTTCGAACGCTGTTATTCTCTCGAGTCCTTTGTCTCGGAAGATTTCGACGCAAGCGGGGCAAAAGACATAAGCTATCTGTTTCTCGAATGCTCAAAGCTGAAGACTCTGGATCTGAGCGGATTCCATACGGAAAGCGCTACTGATATGTGCATGATGTTCCAAGGATGCACTTCACTGGAAAGTATAGACGTATCATCTTTCTGCACCACGAATGTAGAAAAAATATACTCCATTTTCAGCAATACCCGCGTGGTGGATCTTGATTTGAGCAGTTTCAACTTCAGCAAGGTGACGGACATGACCTTTATGTTAGCCAGCTGCATAAATCTGAAAACTATCCGGATGGATATGACCGGCATCCAGGAAGGTATCTCAATGAGCAAGCTGTTCTACAGTGTACCGGCAGGTCTTACGCTATATGCGAAAGACAATGTCGTCCCCGCGGACATCCAGTCACAACTTCCTTCATACACTAATATCATAAGCTACTGATGAAGAGACTATTATCACAATTTGCCCTAGTTCTGCTCCTGCCCGGATGCAGACAAACGGAAACCACACTGGAGGAGTCATCAATGATGTTTTCTGCAGGAATCTGTCTCCCCGCAAGCACGACTAAAGTCTGTCCGGATATGAACTCAGCCGGTGATATTCCGGTTTATTGGGAAACAGGTGACAGAATCAGGATTATGGATGACAGAGGAGAAAGCATCTATATCACAGAGGATTCCGGAACAGCTTCAGCACGGTTCGCTTTCGACAAGTCCTTAGAAGGGAACCGTCGCTTGAATGCGTCTGACAGTTATCTTGGATTCTATCCTGACAGGAATTGGCTTCAAGGTGTATTCACCATGCCGGAGGAGCAGCGCAACGACAAGCTGCTGTATCCGATGGCCGCACATTCTACAGGCAACTCATTGGAGTTTTCCGGTATCTGCAGCATCGTGAGACTGCGGTTGCACTGCATTGACAAGACTGGCAAGCCGGCGGTCATAAGAAACATAAGTGCCGGAGCCTATAGGGATATAGGCGGGATTACCGGACAGATGGGCGCTGACGGTGCCATAACTTGGGAAAGCACTAAAAGTGACGGATTCAAGATTGGCCGGCCTCTGAAGTTGGAGTGTTCGGAGACGGATGAGGAAGAAGACTATTATATGGTGATGCCGCCACTTGATTATGAAGGACTTGCATTTCAGATAGAGTCTGGCTCAGGGTGGTACGTTTACGCCGTTCCGGGGACCACTGCCCTGCTGCCGAACCGGATATACACATGGAATCTCCCGATGGAGGCATTTGACAAATATGATGAGCCTGTGCTTGCGGAAGGAAAGTTCTCACCGCCTCTGACGGATATCAGTTACAGGTTGGAATGCGCACAAGACAATATTGCCATAACCTCGTCAAACCAGTCTGGTGAGATTGACGTCTCGAGCATAAAATACAGGAAATACTCTGACGGACAAGAGTTTACCTCAACAATAGGGTTCACCGTAGATATCAGTTCCGATGACGGAGCGACATACCATAAAGAAGCGACAGGGATTGCGGTCACCACGGACAGCACATTCCAGAACATTCGCTACGAGATCAGCATCGCCACGGGAAAGGACATTGACTCAACTGAAATCACGGAAAGCAGCGCCAAGTGCAGTTACATTGTAAGGCTCACGCAGTTCGTAAGCGGCAAACGCCTGTATCTCAGGTTCTCAAGCGGTTAGCCCTTCATTTTCTTGAGATACTTGGCAGTGTAGGTGCGGCCTTTGGCGGCGAGGTCTTCCGGTGTGCCCTGGAATACGACTTCACCTCCGAAGTCGCCGGCGTCAGGACCGAGTTCTATTACCCAGTCGGCTGCTTTGATCACATCCATATTGTGCTCCACAACCACTACGGAGTGGCCTTTCGCCAAGAGAGCATCGAATGACTTGAGCAATTTCTCCACATCGAAGAAGTGCAGGCCTGTGGTAGGTTCATCGAATATGAACATTATTTTCTTGGCAGACGGCTTGTCGGAGGCATCGTTCATTGAGAGGAAATAAGCCAATTTGATACGTTGGCTTTCACCGCCTGACAATGTGCTGCTGCTCTGACCGAGCTTGATATACGAGAGGCCGACGTCCACGAGAGGCTGAAGTTTCTTGGCAATGCTTTTCGCTGCGGCCTCCTTCTGCGCGCCGAAGAACGCTATGGCCTCGTCCACGCTCATATTCAGGATATCGTCGATATTCTTTCCATTGTACCTCACTTCCAGGATTTCAGGCTTGAACCGCTTGCCGCCACAAGCCTCGCAAACCATTGTCACATCAGCCATAAACTGCATTCCGATATGAACAAACCCTTCCCCCTGGCACTCCGAGCATCGTCCGCCGTCCTGATTGAATGAGAAATATGACGGCGTGAAGCCATTGACCTTGGCGAACTGCTGCTCGCTCATCAGCTTCCTGATGTCGTCATACACCTTCAGATAGGTGACGGCATTGGAACGGGAACTCTTTCCTATCGGGTTCTGGTCCACATATTCGATCGATGAAATCCGGTCCAGATTGCCGGTGAGATGACGGAATATGCCCGGCTGCTGACCCGTCTGGTTCAGATGCCTGTACACGGCAGGATAGAGCACATCGCCGACAAGCGAAGACTTGCCGCTACCGCTGACACCGGACACTACAGTAAGCACCCCGAGAGGGAACTTGACATTGATATCCTTCAGATTGTGCTCCATGGCGCCCTCCACGCCTACATAATATGTCCACGGACGTTTGGCCCGGAGAGGCATCTTGCGGCGGCCTGTTATGTACTGCAACGTCATTGACGCAGAAATCTGCTCCTCTGTCAGGTTATCGTCCACCGGTCCGCGGAACACGACCTCACCGCCATTGACTCCGGCCAAAGGCCCCATATCGATCAGCATATCGGCCGCGCGGATTATCTCCTCATCATGCTCCACGACGACTACGGTATTGCCGATGTCACGGAGACGCTTGATGACGCTTATGAGCCTGTCGGTATCTCTCGGATGCAGGCCGATGCTCGGTTCATCGAGAATATACATTGACCCGACCAGAGAACTTCCGAGCGCAGTTACCAGATTGATACGCTGGCTTTCACCGCCGGAGAGAGTATTGCTTGCACGGTTCAATGTCAGATAACCGAGTCCCACGTCAGAGATGTACTGGAGCCGCGAAGTGACTTCCGAAACCGACTTCTTCACGATAGAACTCTCATACTCAGTCAGTTTCAAGTTCTTGAAGAAGTCCATCAACTGGTGCACGTTCATACTCAGGAGCTCGTGGATATTCTTTCCGCCCACCTTTACGTACAAGGCATCTTTCCTGAGCCGGCTGCCCTTGCATTCATGACAGACCGTCCTTCCGGAAAAACGGCTCAGCAGATATTTGTACTGGATTTTATACCGGTTCGCCTCTACCCATTTGAAAAATTCATTGATACCGATGACAGAATCCTCCTCAGTCGCAGCCTTGTGTCCGTCCCATATCAATGCCTTTTCTTTCTCGGTGAGGTTGCAGTACGGTTCAAAAATTCTCAGACCATATTTGCCGGCAACACTGACCAGGTGGTCCTTGAACCAGCCCATTTTATCGCCTTTCCAGCAGGCGATAGCCCCGTCGTATATGCTCAATGTCTTGTCAGGCACCACCAGATCCTCGCTTACGCCAATGATTTTTCCCAATCCGCCGCACACAGGACAGGCCCCCAACGGGCTGTTGAAACTGAACATATATTCGTCCGGCTTGCGGAAAGTCATGCCGTCCGCCTCGAACCGGTCAACAAATTTCTGAAAAGATGATTTGCCGCTGCCAAAGTCAATCTTCACGTACATTGTCCCGTTTCCTTTGCTGAAACAGGTGGCGATAGAAGAATGCAGACGCGTCTTGATATCTTCCCATTCGCTCAGGGACATTGACACGGCTCCTTCAGGGACCGGAACACCGTTCTTGATGGCCGGCAGCTTCATACGGTCTATCATCAGCAACAGACCGGTCGGGAACTCTCCCGCCTCGGCGCCACGTATGACATCATCGATCCGCATCTGCCCTTCCGTCTGGGAAAACAGCCTCGAATAGCCTTCCTCCTTCAGGGAAAGCAGCAACTCGGTCTTGTCCGCCCTCGAATCCCAGCCGATTTCCGCCAAAAGATAGACGGCTGACGGTTCTGCGCTGCCCATTATGAAAGCCATGACGTCATTTTCACTATGGCACTTCACCTCTACCCCGCTTATCGGCGAGAACGTCCTTCCGATACGGGCAAATATCACCCTCAGATAATCGTAGATTTCAGTGGTCGTGGCAACCGTGGAGCGCGGGTTCCGCGTATTGACCTTCTGATCTATCGCGATTGCCGGCGGAATCCCCTCGATAGCCTGCACGTCCGGCTTGCTCATCCTGCCGAGAAACTGTCTCGCATAAGAGGACAGACTCTCCGCAAAACGCCGCTGCCCCTCCGCGAACAATGTGTCGAAGGCCAATGAAGACTTTCCGGAGCCCGAAATTCCGGTAACCACGGTAAACTTGTTGCGCGGAATCTCCACCGTCACATTCTTGAGGTTATTGACCTTGGCCCCCTTAATTATGATATTTCCGTTGTCAGGCATATTCACTCCCGTTTTGAAGCTTCGGTCAATGTCATTGGCACAGCCCTTCGGCACGTGTGCTCCTTCCGACAAACCGAATTTGCAAATATACATCTTTTACTACATATTCCAATTTAAGACAATGCGGCTTTCGGACATTTTGGCAATAAAGCAATGCCATTTTGTCCATACACACGACATTTTGTCCTCTTTTAGAACTTTTTTCACAATGGTATGCTGATTGCCATAAACTAAGGCGTCCGGTCGAAAGACCAGACAAAGAACCGGCACAGGATCCGAAAGGGTCCGAGGTCCGGGAAAGTTAAAAGTTAAATGAAATTAAAAATAGGAGATTTATATTATGGTACCTTCAAGAAGATATAACCAGAATTGGTTACCAAGCATGTTCAATGATTTCTTTGACAATGACTGGATGGAGAAATCAAATGCTACCGCCCCGGCCATCAACGTATTAGAAAACGAACACAGTTATGACTTGGAGCTCGCCGCTCCGGGCATGACCAAGGATGATTTCAAAGTTTCTCTCGATGAGAACGGAGACCTTGTAATCAATATGGAAAAGAAACAGGAGAACAATGATGAGAAGAAACACGGTCATTACCTCCGTCGCGAATTCTCATACAGCAAATTCCAGCAGACAATGCTTCTGCCGGAGGATGCCGACAGGGAAAAGATCAATGCTCAGGTCGAGCACGGTGTATTAAAGGTCAATATCCCTAAGGTCGTCAAGGTTGAGCCTGAACATACTCATAAAGTAATCGAAATCAAATAATTCCATTTGATAAAGTGCTGGGAAAAGCGGACAGAAGCGATTCTGCCCGTTTTTTTCGTTTCCGGCAAGTATCGTTTTATATCGAATTTTTTGAAAATTTTTACACAAAACGCTTGCAGGTCCGGAAAATATACCTATCTTTGCATTCGCATTTGAGAAAAACCTCAAACACAGCAGAACACGGTGCGGTAGTTCAGCTGGTTAGAATGCGGGCCTGTCACGCCCGAGGTCGTGGGTTCGAGCCCCATCCGCACCGCCTGAAAGCCCTTCACGAAAGTGAGGGGCTTTTTCGTATATGGCACCTTCCATGGCTGAGAAATATGAAGTTCCGCTTCTTGGCCAGATTCCTATCGTCCAGAGCATCCGCGAGAATGGCGATGCAGGCGAGCCTGCCGCTTTGTATTCACGCCCGGACGGACTGGCTTTTCTGAATCTTGCAGAAAAACTTGTTAAATCTGTCGAGATGCCGTAAATTCGCGCTGCGATTTCAGGTTGCGTGCCGGATTAAGTGGTAGGATAGCCCGATTCCTGATGTGGAACGACTCGGGTTCCTGTGTGACAGTTCAGATTCGGTGGTAGAAGGGCCCTCAGAGGTGGAGTCGCACGATTCCAGAGTGGGATAACCCAACTCCAGAGTGGAACCACCTGATTTGAATGGTGGGAGCACGTCAGATTCCAGAGAGGCGCAACCTATAAAACACTGATAATCAAAGACTTGCTTGATTTCAGAGTAGTAATTTTCACAACTCTGAAATCAGTTAAACCTCTGAGTATCAGACAATTACGCGATGCGCCACTTGTATCGTCCTGAAAAAAGTTTACCAAAAAAGTAAACTTTTATGGAAGCAAAATGCTATCGGGCGATGCGGCGCGCCCAGGGGAAATGCTGAGCACCGTTGAAAACGGGGTCGGGGGAATTTAACAAGTCGTCATCAGACGACCGGCCGGGTCCGGGTATTTGCGACACAAATACGTGGAGGACGTAAAGGCCGCACGGAGTGTCAGGGTTTGGGACAGAGTCCCAATAAAATAACAAGGCATCTTCAGATGCCGGGCCGGAGCTGGCGAGCAGGGAAGGCAAGCGGCGATGGAAAGCCCGCAGGCCCTGATCGCCCCCTTGAAAAGGGGGTTGGGGGAATTGAGATAGTTTGGGACAGAGTCCCAATAAAATAACAGGAAGCGTGTCCGAGTGGCTGAAGGAGGCTGCCTCGAAAACAGTTGACCGCCATTAAGCGGTTCGCAGGTTCGAATCCTGCCGCTTCCGCATTACAATATAATATAATAACACTTCTAGAAGCCTTTCGCATCCGGAAGTGTTTTATTGTGCACAAGACATTGACAAACACATTTTATTATTTTTTATAAACTCGTATGACACATTCATTTTGGAAAGCAGCCCTCAAGGCAGCAGTAGCCTTGACCACGGTCATTTCACTCGCTTCTTGTAAAGAAGAAACTCCGAATGATCCGTTTGCAAACAAGCCGGAGAAAACAAACCCTACAACACTTGCTGATGTCAACAAGGCAGAAGAGGGAACATCATTCACTGACCTCCAGTGCCTTACAGTGGTAGCCGCCAATGCACAGGGACTCATCCTCCAGGAGTTCCAGTCCACAAAACCTACTGACTGCATCTACGCCTACATTGGAGAGGCACACAATTTCAAGGTCGGCGACATGGTGAGCGTCTCTGGTACAATTACCATGAGAAACGGACTCCGCCAGTTCGCAAAAGGTGTTGAAATCATCAAGACATGGGAGTACAACTACACCCAGCCGAAACCTGCTGAGTTCAAAGGCTCAGATGTAGATGCCTACATGGGCGCACCTGAAATCAAGTATGTAAAACTTGACGGAACTCTCAGAGTTGCAGGAAATTATGCCAACCTTGAAATCGACGGCACCGACAATATCGGTAGCCTCGACTACATGACTGATGATTTTAAGAGCAAATACGACGGACACTCATTGACAATCTCAGGATGGCTCTTCGGTTCATACAAGACCTTCATGTACATAATTCCTGTAGAAGTCGTTGACAACGGAGAATACCAGGAGCCTATCCCGGAAGGCGCAATCTTCTACAACACATTCGACAAAGAGATTGCTGTTCAGAACCCTGAGAAATACGGCACAACCAAGGGCTGGCCTTGGCTCGACCAGTTCGACGGATGGCAGAACCAGAAAGGTTCAGGTGTTGAAAACGTCACATACAGTTTCGATGGGATGTCAGTGCGTACCAACCAGGCATCAAAAGGTTTCCTTGCCACATACGACGGCTCAGGTAACAACAACCTCTTCTTCGGCGGTTCTGCAGAAAGACCTAACCACTTCACTATCGAGAAGATCGCTGTTCCTTCTGAGAACTTGAGACTCACATTCGGCGCCCAGTACTACTCACAAGGAGCTGCCAACACCTTCATCAAATCCAATTTCGAGGTATTCCTCTCAGAGGACGGCAACGTATGGGCACCGGCGCTCGATTATGATTTCGGTGGAGTAGAAGATGACAAGACAGGAAAATGGAGACTCGCAACAGCTGACTTCACCCTGCCTGCAGGCACCAAGACACTCTATATCAAGTTCACAGCCAAGGGCTTCAGCACCAACAGACTCGACGACGTACTTCTTACCGAAGGCAAAGGCGGCCAGCTCGTCGAATTCGGCAAAGTAGTCGAGACTCCTATTTCTACCATCGCAGACGTCATCAGCAAACCTGTTGACGAGCTTTACAAGATCAAGGGACAAGTAGTTGCAACTCACACCAAAGGCTTCCTCGTAAAGGACAACACAGGCATAATCCTCGTGTTCAAGAAGAACCACAAAAACAAGATCGGCGACAATGTGACTGTAAAAGGTCCTACCACAGAATTCGGCGGAATGAAGCAGTTCGATGGTTCTTCAGAGATTGTCGTACTCGGCAACAGCGCTGTTTCACAGCCTAAGCCACAGGAGATGAAAGCTGCTGATTTCGAGGCTTATGTCCAGAATCCTACCATCAAGTACGTTACATATAAAGGTACTCTTAAGTCTGTTCAGGACGAGATTTTCCAGTGGCACTACAACGTGGAAATCGCAGGCACCGACAAAGTTCAGGCTGCAGTTTCTTATCCTAACACTGAATTCAACATCTCCAAGTATGACAAGGCCGAGATTATCGTAACCGGATACCTCGTAGGTGCTACCGGCAGCGAAATCAGCTATGCCAACACAATGGCTACAATCTTGAAACCTGCTGTTGAGGAAGTAGAACCGGATGAGAACACAGCTCTTACAGTAGAGGCCCTCAATGCTAGACTCGACGGAATGAGCAACGGTACCGTCCTCAAAGACCTCGTAGGCTTCAAGGGATATGTAGCTGCAAACAATGAGCACGGCAACCTCAAGGGCGCCCTCTCTATCGTCGACAATACCGGCAAGGTTCATTCAGGAATCATCGTGAAGGACGGCAGCGACAAGATTGCTGTAGGTACCAAGGTTATCATTGGACTTAATACCGCAAAATTGACTGTTTCAAACGAACTCCGCACCATCAAAGGCGCAACTATCTATGTCAAGTCTGAGAAAGTGGACATCAAGGTCCCTGAAATCAATGATGACCAGCTCAATGACTACATGGGACAGTATGTGAAGGTCAAGAACGTTACCTCTCCTGAAGATGCCACTGTCTGGTATGATGCCGACAAGAAGGGCAACACCATCTTCAAGGGCGTCAAGGGTACGGATGTAACTGTTTACCTCACAAAGACTGCAGACTTCGGTACTTTGTCCATCAAGAAGAACTTCTCTGGTGACATCAAGGGTGTTATCGAAAAATATAAGGAGAAACTCGAGGTCGTTCCTACATGCAAGGAGGACGTTGCATCTTTCACTGAATAATCCTTCATATCGAGCATTGTAAACCTCAATATTGATTATAAGTCGGGAGGCTGACCCAAAAGGGTTGGTCTCTTCGCATTTATAGACATATGTACGGGAAACAGAATCCTGCCGTACACAGGTAACGACAAATGAACGAAGCAAAGAAAACACTCACTATGGAGTTCATCGAAAGCATAGTGGACGAGAAGTACACCCTCGTATGGGTGGATTATCGGGAAAGTTTTGATGAGAACCGAGACTTATTACAGAAATGCCTTGAAAAACAAGGCTGCGAGGATCTGTGGTCAAAGGTCGAGGATTGGTACGAGGATGCCGAGGAGCAGGCAACACAGGAGATTATCAAGGGACTGAAGAGCCACTGCATCAACTTCCACGACTTTGAAGAGAATGATGTTGAAGCCTTCTTCGAGGAACACGATGATGAGATAAGGGACGAGATACGCGAGCGTGACGACTCCACAACGGTAAATGACCTTATCAAGAATACCAGAGATATTCCTGTGCGTGTGGAGATGCTATCCAACTACACTGCATCAACTCCTGCTGGTTAGAGTCGCAAGGTGGCTTCCGATACAAGGAGAGTTACTTCGGTGATATGATTGATACCCTTCACCTCAACCCTGCAAAGGTGAAGAAAGTATTGACGGAGAAAGGCTACACCGTATATGGCAGGTTCCCGAACAAGAAGTATCGTGACGGCAAGGAGCAGGTATCCTACGAGGATTTCTGCCAGGAGTTGGAGAACTCCTGCTGTGGAGCCAACCTGCTTACCTATATCGGTCTTGTAAACCTCAGAGACCTCTACGATGCCGACTTCAAAATAAAGGAGGTCATTATCCCCAAAGGCAACACCTGCGGGCTATTCAGCTCGATGTATGGAGGTGGCAGTCTGATAGAGATGGAACTCAAGAGCGATGTCAGAATCCGATTGGATAAGGCTCGCAAGGATGGCTACGGCTTCCGCCTGCGTCTTGACAATGAACGCTCCGAGTATGACTGCTCCATCAAGCATGTCTATGGCGTATGCGACTCCTTCTTTGGCAAGCAGGTAAGCATTGTTCCGGCAAACTAATCAGTATTAACCATAAAAACATCAATGTATGAAGAAGATTGAAGTAAAGGTAAGATACCTCTTTGAGGGTACTTACACCGTAGCGGCAGATGACCGCAATGAAGCACACACAATGGTAACAAGAGATTGCGGACTGGTTCTGGGTGGAAACATCCACACTACACTCGATGATGACGATGTGGATTGGGAGTTCGATGTTCACCCCGATATGCGGATTCTGTCCTACACAGAGAAAGAGAACGAAACAAAACGTCTGAAGATGGACTTCTCCGACAGGATAGAGACACTCCGTAAGGACATCATTGATGCCATACGGCAGTTGCTCTACTCGCATGGACTGACAGAGATAACCTTCCCCGAAGAGCAGGATGATCCTGTATGGGTGATATGGTTCGATAACAATGCGGATCCATTTGAGTGCAAGGTAACAGGTATTCAAGTGACGGACAACAGTATGACTGTTATAGCCCACGAGAAGGAGGCAAACTTTGAGGCTACCTGCCATACTCCGTTTGAACTCGGAGCATCCAACATAGATTGGTTGCAACAGATGTATGATGCCGTATGGCAGCAGTTGGAAGAGAACAGAGATAATAACGCTTAATGATTACGACTATGAGATTAGACCCTGTAAATGCAGTATCGAGCTTCCACTACTATATGTGGAACGCTTGGGGCGAGGAAGAGTGTAAGATTACCTTCGGAGGTGCTTATAAACATTTCTTGGAGAAATGGAACTCCCTTGCAAGCAAATCAATACTCGGAGCAGCAGAACGATTCTATGCCGAACTCTCGGACAACAACCGCGAACTGATTGTCAATCGTGCTGTGGCACTCTATGACGGCAAGGCTACAAGAGAAGAACCAGACGATGAAGATGTATATGTTTGCGATGCTTGCGGTTCAAGAAAAATTGAGATTCAAGCTTGGGTAGATGCCAACAACGCAGAATATCTGAGTGATGTAGATGATGACGATACGGACTGTAAATGGTGTGCAGACTGTGAACAGAGTCAGAATTTCTGCACATTGAGCGACTACAAACAGAAGATGCAAGACTGGTGGAAAGACCTCGACTTCATTACGATGGAGAGCATAACGGGATTACACGAAACTGACCTTCGGGCGTTTGCCATAGCCAAGCAAGCGTGAATGTCCCATATTGTAAGCCAACACCGTTAATAGCAGAGCATCTTTCCCATACTGTCGGAAATACTTATATCGCTCCAATAGGTCGGCTCTGAGTAACGAATCCGCTTGTTCCTCGGTAATATCGGCTGTCAGGTTTTCGTGTGGAAGCAGTTTATGACCGTAACCGATGTATGGATAGTGTTTTGCCGAGTGCCACCCTTCAAACTCCTTTATGAGTTCAACGGCTTTATCGAACAGTTCCGCAGAAATCTCCTTTGGCAGTGGTAGCACGGAGTTCGGATATGGTCACCTCCATTGACTTCATGCTTGAGGACATGCGCTCAACAGTAAGTCTCAACTGAAGATTCGTCGCATTTGACACCTCCAGCTGAGACTTCAGAAGTTCTATCATCATATCCTTTCCCATACAACTAAGGTACGAAAATAATCGGGATATGCAATAATACGATGGATTTATTTTGCTGATATATAATTATTTAACCACATACAAACCGCATTCTGTAGCGTTTTCTGAAACGCACGCTCTCCAATGAGACCCCTGTCATTATGAAAGAAAAAGTCTCCCAGGAGAGCTCGTAACATCCATTATCAACATTCCTGCGAGGTGGTTCGAAAGTGCCTCTCTCAAGACGCTTGTGATGCAGCACAAAGCCGTCAGTATCCCATCTCAGCAACTTTACGCTCTGGCGGTTCTTAGAGAAAAAGACATACACGTCACCTGTCATCGGGCTGTAGGATGTCTCGCTTACTATCAGGTTGAACAGGGAGTCTATGCCCTTGCGCATACTAACCGACTCCCGGCACACGAAGTACCTGTGATTGCTTTCCAGTCCGAACATATCACCTCCTGTCTTTTTGTAGTCTCAGGAGATATTCATCAGGATATATCTGGATGAATACTTCTCCCATGTCGTATCTGAGTTCGGTTCTGGAAGACAATACCCGGCATTTTAAAGTGCCACTTGTTTTATGAACCGGTTTCTTTATGCCCTTTTTCGCATCCATCTCAACAGACCCCTGTGATAGACATAGCTCATCTGACAATATGCCTTCAGCGTCAGTGCCGGATTCTGTTCCATTGCCCTATGGTAATGCTCCAGTGTTTACCAGTAGCGGCTTTGCGCCTTATCATTCTGTATCTTCTTCAGCATAGCGTTTTTTTTCGCAAAGCTACCGACTATTCATACGCGACACAATACGCCATCACGGAGACGCTTACACATCATCCATTGTTATTCAATCCATCATTTTCTTCTGCACTATCTGTTAGAATACCTTTCTTTTTCAACCATCGGACAATTGGTGGCGTAACTTTGGGCGCAAAAATTCCGGCTAAAAGTCCTGCAATCATAATAACTATAATGTCTTTCCAATCCATGATAAAATATACTTAGAATAATGATACTATCCATTTGGAAACTTTTCCCACTACTCCTGTTGAACCAGTTATTGCACCTACGCCAGCTCCCCATGCAACAGACCCCCAATTCAATTTTCCACCAACTACAGCGGAGCCAACACCACCCGAGACGCCACCGATTACCGCTCCAACGATATCCTGCACTACAATAGTCCCAACTACGCTTTTGGTCTCAGGTGTATCCCAATATTCCAAAGAACTTTTAGAGATATTCAAAACGACCCCACTGATTGCACCCTTAGGGAATTTCTCTAAGTCATTCTTAAAATGTCCTTCTGCGTCAATCATAGACGAAAAATCTGTATTCGAATAATGCTCCTCCCACTGATTTGTCAACGAAGTGAATTTCAATTCGAATGAGTCATTCGTAAGTTTACCAAGCACATTATCTTCACACAAATTTATTAATTCAATAAGAGATTGCTTTTCAAATAAATCAATTTCTCCCCTATTAAATGAAGCATTAATGGAATTGATTATGTCCTCTGTTGTATAATAATCAATGTTTTCATCCACATTAGATCTTGTTACGAGAGAAAAACTAATATTCTCTTTATCGTAAAGATGTTTATATACTGGCAAAAGTTCTTGTATCAAGCACTTATCTGAATCTGGTAATAATAATTCTTCTGCATACTTTGACTGAGTGTTCATCAAATAATTGAGAACATCTTCTTTTGTTTTGCATTGTTTGTTAATAACTATATTCTTATCAACATGCGCAAGCATTGCATTATGAACGTCTCCATACTGAGAGAAAAAGTCAAGAGATGCAATTGCATTTTCCTCTGCAATGATAGGCTCAATTTGGTTACAACTCCATAGAGTAATGGAAATAATAACCATAAATAAAAATGATGGATAAATCTTTTTCATAAGCGCTTGTATTAAAAAATAAAACAAATAGAATACATATAATTTGTTTGTAGAGACTCCTTGGGGATAATTCCTTGATTAATATCCCCATACAATAACAGGCGGTAAAAAAATATCATCCATATTACAAACGTTTTATATCCTTGTGCAAGATAAGAAGAAAATGTGACAATTCCTATTGTTCGGAAATAAAATTTGATTTGTTGACTTATAATTTGAACATAATACCTGTCAACCTTTAACTGTAAGAACCCAGAAGTTTGACACTTTCTTTTAAATAAAAATTTTGTAACTAATTGATGAGGCTGACCCAAAAGGTCAGCTTCTTGCGTTTATAAGGATCGTATCTGAATGTGATGATAGGTATTGCAGAGGACACCATTCGCATTATTCGCTTCAGATCATCCAAACGTTTCCTGCGTGCTGTTCGATGACCACTTGTCGCTGTCGGGCGCCCTCACGATACCCGTATCAGCTGGTAGACACGCATACTCAGCCCCTGTCATCCTCCCGCTATAGCCGCGTCAAAAAATATAGCTATTCCTTTGATAATCAAAAGAATAGCTATTGTTTTTGTATGAAAGATTTTGTATATTTGAAGTGCAAAAAACAAAAAAACAAATATCACTCATACGATGACAAAGATACAATATAAAGATTACAATCAGAACGATTTTCTTCTTTTCCCTCCATGCA